>Ga0247831_1000246_pt1 | contig 121148 bp, 117 predicted proteins | sample LaCruzMarch2015__9_FD_192406 | JGI IMG/M metagenome (GOLD analysis project Ga0247831, IMG submission 192406) | Freshwater microbial communities from meromictic Lake La Cruz, Castile-La Mancha, Spain - LaCruzMarch2015_1m | ecosystem: Environmental > Aquatic > Freshwater > Lake | place: Spain...
AAGCCGACCGCAAGCCCGCCTGCGTCCAAGCCTGCCCGACCAACGCCCGCCTGTTTGGCGACGTGAAAGACCCGAACAGCGAAGTCAGCCAGGCCATCCGCGAACGCGGCGGTTATGCCCTGATGCCAGAGTGGAACACCCGACCGGCCAACCAGTACCTGCCGCGCCGCGTCACCCCGGCAGCGGTGACGCTCATTCCAAGTCCTGCGGGCAAAACTTCTTCACATTGAGGTCTTCATGCGTCCTGCCTGGTCCATCCTTTTGTTCACCACCCTGTCCGGCACGGCCCAGGGCTTGTTGCTGGCGCTGGCCGTCTACAGTTGGCTGATGCCCCTGGACACGGGCTTTGCCCTGATGGCCATTGCCTTGGCCGAAGTGCTGCTGGTCGGTGGTCTGCTGGCCTCTTTCTTTCATCTGGGTCAAAAAACCCGAGCCTGGCGGGCGGCGGCCATGTGGCGCACCTCGTGGATGTCGCGTGAAGTCATCGTGCTGCCCCTGCTCATGGGGTTGGTGGCGCTGTGGTGGCTGGGTTTGTACTTGGGCGCGTCAACCCTTGCCTTGCAGGCACTGTCAGCGGCGTTGGTAGTGGTCACGCTGGCGCTGTGGGTGTGCACCGCCATGATCTACGCTTGCCTGCGTTTTTTGCAAGAGTGGGCGCACCCGCTCACCGTGATCAACTTCACTCTGCTGGGCATGAGTTCGGGCAGCGTACTGCTGTGCGCCCTGGCCAGTGCCACGGGGCAAACGACGCTGCTGGCCTTGCTGCAGCCCTGGGTGCTGGCCAGCACCTTGCTGGCCTGGTTCCTGCGCCGCCAGGCTTTGCGCCGTAATGCGCGCCTCTCGCCACTGTCGACCCTGCAATCGGCCACTGGCATCCATCAGCCGCAACTGGTGCAAAAATCCATGGGCATGTCGGCCGGGTCTTTCAACACCCGCGAGTTTTTTCACGGTGCCACAGCCCGCACCGTGCGCCGCATGCCCTGGGTGTTTCAGCTGCTGCTGTTTGCGCTGCCTTTGCTCTTGTTGGCCCTGCTCGGCACGCAGTCGGCGCTGGTCTGGCTGGGCGCCGTGCTGCTGCAGTTTGTCGGCCTCTTGGCCGAGCGCTGGGTTTTCTTCGCCCAGGCCCGCCATCCGCAAAACCTGTACTACCAAACCGTGTCTTGAGACATGTGCTTTTGGCAGGCGGCTTGGCACTGCTGGTTGATTGGTGCAGTTTTTTTGATGGATTTTTCAATTTGAAGTAATTTGCCGCTTGATGGTGCCAACAGAGTTGGATAAGGGGCGTGACTTAGACGCCACTTTCCGCAAATTTGGGATGCCTATTTCTCCCAGGGCTGGACCGTGGTGTCGGTGAGTCGGGGCATACCATCTTAATGGCCATGACCCGCCAAGAGCGCATCGCCGCCTTAGAAATTGTTGACCGCGGTGTGATCAGCATCAGCTTGGTGAGTTTGTCCAGGGCACCTCGCGACGCTGGGATTGAATTTCCATTTGAAGCACTTAATGGCAGCAACACTTTCTGGTTTGCCTCTTGCATATCTTTCATAGACTTTGACACCTTGTCGGCATGTGGGCTTGCGAAATACTGTAGTGGTATGCGAACCTTAACTACCTTCATTTAGTCCAATTTATGGCCTGTACCTCCCCTCATTACAGTCTGGAAATACATTTACCGTTCATGCGCATACCTCGATGGACAAGGTTGAATGTTGACATGACGACGCGATCGGTCAGAATAGTAATTGAAAAAATTAAAAAGGAGACACAATGAGCTGGCAGAAAGAAGTCGAACAAATTCAACTACGTAAAAAGTTTGCCGAGGAGCTGGGTGGAGTGCAGGCCGTTGAGCGTCAGCACTCGCAGGGCCGCTTGAACGCCCGCGAGCGCATCGATCGCTTGGCCGATCCCGGCTCTTGGTTCGAGATCGGTGCGCTGACCGGAAAAGCAGAGTACGACGAAAACTGGCAGTTGAAAAAAGTTCGCCCTGCCAATGCCATCATCGGCACTGCACGGATCGGCGGGCGCAAGGTCTCGCTCGATGTCGACGATTTCACTGTGCGGGGCGGCTCGTCGGATGCAGCGGTGTCCGACAAGTGGATCTATGCCGAGAACTATGCGCTTGAGCACCGTCTGCCGTTGGTCCGACTGGTCGAGAGCGCAGGCGGCAGCGTAAGGCTCGTTGAGCAGATGGGGGGGACCAAAATTCCCGGCTATCCAACCTGGCTGATGGCTGGTCAGCTTGGGATCATTCCGGTCGTCGCGATTGCGATGGGCCCGTGTGCGGGGCTGGGTGCGGTGAGGGCAGCCTGTGCGCATTTCTCCATCATGGTCAAGGGAACAAGCCAGGTGATGGCCGGCGGCCCCCCCGTTGTCGAGCGTGCAGGAATGGGCGACCAGCTTGACAAAAATGATCTTGGCGGCTCTCAGATCCACACCCGATCCGGTGTCATTGACAACGAAGCTGAAAACGAAGAGCACGCTTTCGAGCTTGCCCGACGTTTTCTGTCCTACGTGCCTGATTCAGTCTATGAAATGCCCCCACGCGTCGAATGTAACGATCCGGTCGACCGCCGCGAAGAGGCCCTGCTTTCGATCATTCCACGCGATCGCAGACAGGTCTATCGCTCTCGGCGCATTCTCGATCTGGTCTTCGACAAGGGCTCGGTCTTCGAGATCGCGCCCATGTTCGGGCGATCGCTGGTGACCTGCCTTGCTCGGATCAACGGGCACCCAGTTGGTGTCATGATCAACGATCCGTACCATAATGGCGGCGGTCTGAACCGTCCGTCTGCCGAGAAGATGGAAACCTTCATCGACCTCTGCGATACCTTCCATTTGCCGATTGTCAACTTTGTCGATCAACCCGGAACCGTGGTGGGCATAGAGGGCGAAAAGATGGGCAATGTCCGCGGTTCGGTTCGCGTCATCTCCGCAATTGAGCAGTCCAAGGTGCCCTGGTGCGCGGTCGTGATCCGACGCCTCTACGGGCTTGCCGGCAATGCCTACTCGCGCATTCAGGGCATCAATCTGCACTACGCTTGGCCGTCGGCGCGCTGGGGCTCGATCCCGATGCAGGGCGGTATCGAGGCCGCCTATCGAGCCGAACTGGCCGCACTGCCCGAAGCAGAGCGTGCCGACCGGCTCGCCGCCCTCGAAGGCAAATACGAGCATCTCGAGTCGCCCTTTCTTACTGCTGAGAAATTTCGGGTGCCCGATATCATCGATCCACGTGATACACGTCGGGTGCTTGCCCACTGGATCGAGGATGCGTGGCGCACGCTGCCCGAGCAACTTGGACCACGCGGTCGTACGATGCGCAAGTGAGCCGGATTGTGCCCAGTGGATTTCATTGACCCCCATCATCACCTCTGGGACCTCGACCGTCATCATTACCCCTGGTTGGCTGAAGCCGATCACGATCGTGGCTGGGGCGACTGGTCGGCCTTGCGTCGAAGTTATACGCTTGCCGAACTTATGCAGGACGTCGCTGGGCTCGAAGGGGGCCCGCCGTCTGGACGGGCAGGTCTTAGTGGTGCCTGGCGGATGCTCGGCTCGGTTCATGTCCAGGCCAACATCGACCCGTCCGATCCAGTGGCAGAGACGCGATGGCTTGATGCGCTCGCATCCGATCCGGTTAACGCGCGAGGATTGCCTTCGGGCATCGTGGCGTGGGCAGACTTTAGCGCGCCTTCCCTAGACGCGTTGCTCGATGCGCACGCACAGGCTTCGAGCCGTATGCGTGGTATCCGGCAGGTGCTGAACCGTCATCCGAATCCCAGGCTCAATCGTGCAGTGCACGATTTCCTGGCGGACGCTGGTTGGCGGGATCGAATTGGTGCCTTGAGGCGCTACGGTTGGAGCTTCGACGCTCAGATATACTGGCATCAGATGGACTCACTCGCAGCGCTGGCAGCCCGGCACGACTCGATTACCTTCATCGTCGATCATGCCGGCATGCCGGTCGAGCGTGACCGAGATGGCCTGGCGGGCTGGCGAAAGGGACTGCGTACACTCGCAGCCTGTCCCAATGTGGTTATCAAGCTTTCGGGCTACGGAATGGCCGACATTGGCTGGACGGTTGATCGGCTGAAGCCTTATGTCATAGAACCGATCGAGTGCTTTGGCGCGGAACGGGCAATGTTCGCGTCCAATTTCCCGGTGGACCGCCTGATGTCGGACTATGCTCGATTGTGGCAGTCCTATGATGCACTTACGCGGGGTGCCTCGAATGCTGAGCGCACAGCGCTCTTTTGCGGGACAGCCCGACGGGTCTATCGGCTCTGAGTGCACTCAAAACGGCTGCCCGCTCAGGCGAGCAAAGGGGATTGACCCAAGCTCCCGCACGGTAATACTTCGCACTAACTTCGTGCCCTCGTGATCAGATCTGGAATCTCGTCCAGGAGTGTCGCGACCTTGATCCCGGATTGTTCGAGCAATTGCCGCTTGGCGCTCGCGCTGTCGGCATCCGACTGGATCATCGCCGCAACGTGACCGAATGAGGCGCCGCGCGGATAACGCTCCTGAAACACGCCAACGACGATCGCCACGATGGGTTTTCGCAACTGTCCACTGCGCACCGCTTCGGCGACCTCGGCCTCATGCGTACCCCCCGGCTCAGCGTAGATCACCGATGCATCCGTTTCCGGGTCTGCCTCGAACATGCGCAGGACCTCCACCAGACGAAGACCGACAATCGGGTCACCGCCCATCGAGACAGCGGTCGAAACGCCCAGTCCTGCTTGCTTCAGTGTGTAGCTGATTTCGGCCGACATCCCCCCTGATCGCGAACACACGCCGATTCGTCCAGAAGCGTAGATTGCGTCGGTTCGGTCCCCCCCAATGCCGCCCATCTTGCATTGGCCTGGTGAAATTAGACCGTTGGTGTTGAAGCCCACAAGATGAGCGCCGGCGCGCCGGACCCGTGCGACCGTGCGAGCGGCGTCGTGACGAGGTACGTTTTCCGCTAGCGAGAGGAGCATGCCGATCCCTGAATCGAGGGCCTCGTCGATAGCCTCGCCGACCGCCCGGGCCGGCACATAGATGGCGCTGGCATTGGCGCCTGTAGCCCGAACTGCTGCATCTACGGTATTGAAGATCGGTACGCCCTCAACATGCTCGCCGCCTCGGCCAGGTGTGACGCCCGCCACGATTTTCGTGCCGTATTCTAGGCAGTACTTGATGTCGAAACGAGCTTGCGAGCCGGTGGCGCCCTGGATCAGCACTCGGGTGTATCGATCGATCAGGATACTCATGTCTTGTGCTCCCGAGATGAAGAGGATGGGCCGTCGCGTTGACGAACCGCGTTGACGATGGCCTCACACGCCTCGGCGAGGCTCGCTCCGGGGGGCAGGTAATTGATGCCGGGAAAGCGTGCCGCAATGGCGCGCGCCTCAGGCTCGTAAGGCCCGAAGAGCCGAACCACGATCGGAAACTTGCGGGTATCGACAGACCGACGTTCGAGGACGATTTCTAGGGCCTGCATCATGATGTCGCAGCGCGCGAGTTGCAGGAAATTGCAGCCCACAAGCAGCCCCCTGACCTGTGGGCGATCTAGGATGGCCTCGAGGGTGGCGACTTGCTTGTCTGGTGTGGGGGTCGGGCTGAAATCAGTGTGGTTGGCGGGCCGTCCACCGTAGTGCAGGATCAGGTCGTGCTGGTAGAGGCTCGCCCCGCCCCCCGAGACCAGCAGTCCGATCTCGCCGTCGAGCTCGATATAGCGAGTTGCGCCGCCCGCATACCGCTTGTTGGCCTCTTCCACCTGTCGTTCGCCCAGTGTCAGTGGCCGACCGCCCGGGCCGGCTGTTTCATCGGCCTGAGCTTGCCAGGCAGGGTGTCTGAAGAGGGCATTGTCATCGACCTCCATCATCGTGCCTACGACAGCCCAGTCGCCCTGCGTGGTTCTCACCAGGGGATTGATTTCTAGCATCTGTGAGTCATTGTCACGAAACGCAGCATACAGTCTGACAGTCAGCGCACTGAGTCCCGGGATCTGATCCGATGGCGCACCGGCCTGATCCCACAAGGCTGCAGCCTGCCAGCTGCGTAGCCCCTCTACCGGATCGATGTCATGGTTGACCAGGGCTTTTGGGGATTCATGCGCAACCGCTTCGATGTCGACCCCACCCCTGAGTGACGCCACTACCCGTGGTCCGAGATCGCCAAAGGCAAAGGCCAGATAGTATTCATCGGCGATGTCGATGGCCTCCTCGACATAGAGCTGCTCCACCTGTTTGTGATCCAGTGTCAGGGACAGAATTCTGGCGGCCACTTCGGCTGCTTCGGCCGGCTTGCAGACGGCTACTGCGCCAGCCTTCCCGCGACGCCCCGCGGCGACCAGTGCCTTGATCGCCACACGCTCTTCGGGTCCCGCGAGCGTTTGCGCAAGGCGGCTTGCCTCATCGGCTGATCGTGCGAGCTCACCACGCGGGACAGGTAGGCCGGCCTGCTTGAGCAGCGCTTTGGATTTATCTTCAAGCAAACGCATTGTGGTGACCTGAGCTAAATGTTGGTCAAATCTGAGTTGGATGGAAAAGCAGTTTAACTGACTTCATTGCAAACTCAATCGCTGACGTACCCGCTTTGGTGTTGGGATGGGTGTGTACAAACTCAAGTGCAAGGCATTGACAGTCAGCCTTGAATCCGCCTGATATTTTCATTTTTAAACACAGGTTAGTGGGGTGTTCTTAGTCGTCAGTGATCAGCCGCGGAGCATACGTCGTATCGATTCAGGTCAGCAGGCGGTTCAGTATGCCCAGCGCAGCACATGCAATCGGTCCGAAAATCAGGATGAAAAAAATGTTGCGACCCAGCACCAGCGAGCGCAACGGCAACCCGAATACGTTCGAAGTCACGACGACCGGCAGGGTCCAGGCCGAAGTGGTGCTGTTCAAGGCCCAAGCAAGCACGACGATATGCGCAAGAATCGGCGCGGCGATCGGCGCCTCGAGCAGCAGGGTCGCGGGAATCAGGATCGAAGCCGTGACCATCGGATGGACGCCGATCGCACCCAGCACGACGATCGTGGTGACCTCAGCGAGAATCAGCAGGCTAGGCCATTCGGTCAGACCCAGCAGGATCTGTCGCAGCTCATCAGGCAGCTGAGCACCCGCGATCGACCCCGCAAATACCATCGAGCCCGTCATAATCAGCAACTCATCGCCCATTTTCCCAGAGCCTTCGACGATCCTGCCCATGGCTTCACCCAAGCGAAGAGGCGCGCGCCACAGCAGAAAACCAATGCACAGCAGGGGCACCATCAGTACAACCGATTGCAGTCCGCTCCAGCCCGTAATTGAACTGCAGACTGCAACGCTGCCTACAAGAATCAACGTCGGGGGAACGGTGGGCAGCAGCCGCTTCAGCGCTCGCACGATACCCTTCACAGCAAGGCTTCGATTAAACATGAGGTGAGCAGTTAGCCCTCCGATTGCGGCCAGACCCAGACCGATTGCGATCATCTGCCATGCCGGCACGCCTGGCACGAGTTGGCTCGCAACAGCGGTCGCGACGAAAAACGGTGACCACACCACGGCAAGTCCCAGACCGCGCGTCCCGCACTCAGCGAGCCGCAAGGCCTCGTCGGGCTCGAGCTCGCAAGGCAGCATCGGTCGCTGGACGGACACGTATCCCAACGTGACAATGGACCCCAACAGGTGCGCGCCGCTGGTCATCCAAGCCATTCGCTCGGACCGATCCATGTCTGAGATCCGCTCGCGGATGCGTGGAATTGTCGGGCTGGACTCAACGGCCACCCGGATCACGATCAGCGTGGGAAGAAAGGCCGCGATGACGGCCGCTGACGCAAGGCTGGAGATGATCGTTTCCGTATTACCCGAACGCAGGATCACGGCGATGGTGGCCAGCGAGATCAAGCCGAACAGAATCTGGATGTGACGACTGGCCATTGGGAAGGCCATCGCCATCAGTATGCCCAGCATCAATGCGCCGAAGAGGCCAGGCGTGTTGAGCCCTGCGAGCAGATGGATCAGCGTCGTTAGCCAGATGGCTATGAAAAGCCATCCGGATATTACATGAACCCGGGCAGCCAGACGGAGAGCCACGGAAATGCCAGCACAATGCCCGCGTAGACGAGACCTACCAGCATGAAGCCCGGTACCGCCCGGAACGCACGGCTGGGGGGTTCGCGAATCACGGCCGAAGCGGTATAGAGCCCGACACAGACGGGGGGTGTCAGCATGCCCAACCCGACCAGCCCGACCATGTACACGTAAAACTGGAGCGGGTCGATTTTCATCGCCAAACAGAGCGGGTAGAAGATCGGAACGGTCAGGTAGAAGACCGGCACCACCTCGAGGAAGGTGCCCAGAATCAGAAAAGTGAGGCCAGCGAGCAACATGAAACTAAGCGGGCCAATGTTGTACTCGACGAAGAACGCAATGATGGATTGGGGCGTCTTGGTGTAGGTGAGGATGATAGAAAAATAGACGGCCATCGCGATGATCGCAAAAATTGCGGTGGTGGTCTCGGCCGTGGCCCTAAGCGATCGCTTGAAGCCCTGCCAGGTTAGTTCCCGATAAATAAGTCGTCCGAGCAAAATCGCGTAAATGCTTGCTACGGATGCCGATTCGGCCGGCGTCATGAAACCCTGATAAAGCCCGCCCAAGATCAGTACCGGCAAGAGGAGCGCCGGCCCTGCCGCAATAAGCGCACGTACCCTAACGCCCCATGGCGAAACCGGCGAGCGCGGAATGTGCCGGCAATACCACATCGAGTAAACGAGCAGCAACCCCATCAGCACCAGACCTGGAAAGACGCCCGCTGCGAAGGTTTTTGAAACCGGGACATGGGTGATAGCGCTGAAAATGATCGCCGTGTTGCTCGGTGGAATCAGTGCATCGATCAGCGCGGCAGAGGCAGTCAGCACCACGACAAATGGCTTGGGATAGCCCTTCTCGATCATCGGTGGCATCATGACCGAGCCGATCGCCACGATCGAAGCAAGAATAGATCCGGATATTGCGCTGAAGATGCCGATCGCAAGTATCAGCGCAACCGCCATACCCCCAGGCAGGTGACCGACCATAGCCATGCCAAGGTCGACCAGTCGCCGAGCCGAGCCCCCATGAAGCATCACGGCGCCGGCAAAGATGAAGATCGGGATGGAAACCAAAACCTGCTTGGTCATTGCATCAAATGAGACCTGCATCAGGGTGTGCAAGGGTAGCCCCAGCACGTCGAAAGCGATGGCCGCCGAGCCCGCGCCGAATACCAAGAAAAGCGGCACCGAGAGTGCCATTGCCAGAATGGCAAGCAGAATGTAGCCGGTCATAGCTGCTCCCCTGCGACCCGAACCCGTTCACCGCACCATTCGCCCATCAGGCTCTCAAGGCAGAAATTGGCCGCAAGCAGAAAGCCGACCGGGTAGGACACGTAAAGGTACCAAAGTGGGAATTCGATCTCAGTGGTGGAAAGTTGACCGAGTTTTGCGTAAAAACTAGTGGTGGAAATACCGAAGATGCCAATCATCAGCGTGACGATCAGGCAGATCACCAGAACAACGATGCGCAGCGTGCGCAGCCTTGCACCGCTCAGAAAATGAGGCAGCACATCCACCGCAATGTGTGAATCACGACGTAACAAAATGCCGAGTACCGGGAACACCATCCAGGGAACGAGTTGTGGCGCGGTTTCAACGAGGAACGAATAGCCCTCGCCGGTCAGCGCGCGTACCGTGAAGCTGGCAAAAGGCAGCAGCACGACAATCGCCACGATGAAACTGGCCAGCGCAAGCAGCACACGTTCTAGTCCATCATTGAACCGCCGATAATGATGATAAAGCTTCGTCAAATTGCGCTCCTCTGAAGGACCATCGTCTCTTGGCGGGGGCGAGCCCTAGCGGCTAGTTTCTCGCTTCGAACACGTCGGAAACCGAGGTCGAAACTGGCGATGTTTCGGTTCACGCAAGGAAACCGATCATACGATTACTTGCCGGTCGATGTGAAGCGAATGGCCGCGTCAAAGATTTCCTTAGACATCATCTTTGCAAGCGCGGGTTGGGTCTGTTCACGGTCGAGCTTATCGAAGGCCTCGAGAGCAGGGCCGGACAAAGTGGTGATTTTCCCGCCGTGCTTTTCGACCATTTCCTTCAGAGCCGCGGCATTCCCCGCCATCGTGCGGTCAGTGGCCTCCTTGCTGATTCGGGCGCCGACCTCCAGCATGATCTTCTGGACGTTGGCGGGTAGGCTGTTAAACCAAGTGCCATTGGCCATCAACTCGGAATCGGCGTAAACCGCGTAGGGTAGCTGTGCTGTTTTGAGGTGGTCCCACCATGCATAGGCTTTAACGGCGGTGGGCACGGTGGACAAGGTATCGATCATGCCGCTCTGCAGGGCGGTGTAGACCTCCTCGGTCGACAGTGAAACCACGCTCATCTTGCGCGCGGCAAAACCGGGCCTCTCGCTCGCTGCAAGAGAGCGAGCCTTGAGTCCGCGCATTTTCTCGACGGTGCTCATGTCGTTGGATTTGCTGAAAGTGACGTAGGGCCCGACCGGCACATAGGCGAGGTGCACCAGGTTGGCTTTTTTGAGGATCCGCTCACGCAGGGCCTTACCTTCTGGGGTCTTAGAAAAGAAGTCCCGCTGATGCTCGATGCCCCTCCAGATGCCCGGGATCTGGACCATGTTCCAGTCGTTATCAATGGCCGAGAACTGGTTATGGGTCACGACACCACCAATCTCGACCGAGCCAGCAGATAGCGCGCCGCTGATCTGTCGAATCGAGAATAACTGACCACTGGGGAAGACGTCGATTTTGAATTGGCCCGCCGCCGCCTTGTTGACCTCGTCGGCGAACTTGGTCGCCATGATCGCGCTCTCATGGTCAACTCCCCAGTGGAAGGACAAGCGTACCGATTTGGCCTGTGCGAGCGCCTCAGAGCCGGGCCAGGCTGCAAGAAAGGCAACTAAAACTGCAGCTATGAGGCCGCTGCGACGGGTCAGTGATGATGCGATCATTACGTTGTCTCCATCAGCCGGTTGGGACCGGCAACTTGTTGTGAATGACGATTCAATAGGTCGTGCTCGAGCACATTCTTTTTGCTGTGAGTCATGCTAGTCAGCTTTCCATCTCTTGTCAATTCTTTGCTTTTATGCCGATGTTTATGTACGATGCATTTTCTCGGCAAGTCTATTTATTCAACAAAACTGCTGTTTTCCGGAGTGACCATGAGCTTTGAAAAAGAAATAGAGGAGCACGAGCGGCGTACCCAAAATGTACTCGCGATGGGGGGAGAAAAGCGTGTTGAACGACAGCATGCTTTGGGGCGACTCAATGCGCGGCAACGGATCGACTACCTGATGGATCCGGGAAGCTTTCTTGAAATCGGCCGCTTTGCACGAAGCGAGCGTCCCGAAGACCGCGATAACACCCCGGCTGACGGAAAGGTATGCGGCTATGGCCGAATTGACGGACGCGAGACGGTAGTAGTTTCACACGATATCACGGTGAAAAGTGCCTCTTCCAGTCCGATTAACGTGCGTAAGTTGGGCCATATGCGTCGGACTGCCCAGGCGAACGGCATGCCGCTGGTTCTGCTCAATGAGTCATCCGGCGCACGGATCCCCGATACGATGGGTGCAATCGGTACCGGCACCTTGGGGCAGGACCCGACCCAGTTCGTCCGAATGAGGGATATTCCTTATGTTTCGGCGGTCCTTGGGCCTGCCTTTGGCACCGCTTGCTGGTTCACCCAGCTTTCAGATTTTGTGGTGATGCGTAAGGACGCGCAGCTCGCGATTTCCAGCCCTCGCGTCACCTCGATCGCGATCAATCAGGAGATTGATCCGATGGAACTGGCGGGCTGGAAGATGCAGTCCGAGGTGACCGGCAAGGTTGACTACGCAGTCGAAACGGACGAGGAGGCCCTCGATCTGGTCAAGCGCTTTCTGTCATACATGCCAGGCCATCACGGCGAACTGCCTCCCCGAGCGGCAGTACCGAAGGACGCTGACGATGCGGTGGGAGCACTTCTCGACATCGTGCCCGAGAGCCGCAGCAAGGTCTACGACGTCAGAAAGGTCGTCAGCGCAATCTGCGATCCTGGTAGTGTCTTTCCACTCAAAGAGCGCTTTGCCCGAACCGCCTTCGCCGCGCTCGCCCGAATTGATGGTCGGGTGGTCGGCATTCTGGCCAGCAACCCGCTTTTCAAGGCCGGGGCGCTCGATGCCGATTCATGCGACAAGGCGACTGGCTTTCTGGTGCTGTGCGATTCATTCAACATTCCTATTGTCATTCTGAGCGACACCCCAGGTTTTCTGATCGGCGTTGAGGCTGAACGACGCAAGGCGCCCGGTAAAGTGATCAATTTCATGTCGGCGCTGCAGATGTGCTCGGTGCCAAAGTTCTCGATCGTGATGCGCAAAAGCTACGGGCAGGCCTACCTGAACATGGGCGGTACACGTAATTCAGACGAGATGCTCGCTTGGTACACTGCCGACGTAGGTTTCATGGACCCCAATGTTGGGGTCAACGTGGTCTACGGCTTACGCTATGAGGATGAGCCTGAGCGCTTTACACAACTGGTAGAGGAGGTGCGTCGCGATAGTTCAGCTTATGATCTGGCCGGCATCTTTTCGGCGCAGGCAGTGATCGATCCCCGTGAATCCCGGGCCTGGCTGAAGCGCTTGCTGGAGGTTCACGAACGACGTCCCTCACGCGGGATCGGCAAGCATCTTCTTGGTGGATGGCCCACCACTTTCTGAATCGATCGTCAATTTCAAGGAGTGATGTGTATATGGCTGCTCAATACGTACTGTCCGAAATCACCGGCAAGGTCTGGAAAGTGTTGTGCCCGGTGGGCACGAAAGTGGACGAGGACGAGCCGATCCTGATTATTGAATCCATGAAGATGGAAATCCCGGTGCTGTCGCCTTGCGCGGGCCGCGTGGCCTCGTTCGAGGTGGGAGAGGGTGACGATGTGTCCGAAGGACAGAAAGTCGCCACTGTCGAGCCTTGAGAGTATGAAGACCGTCCTGATCGCCAACCGCGGAGAGATTGCCTGCCGCGTGATCCGCAGCTGTCAGGCCCTTGGCCTTCGCACGGTTGCCGTCCATTCTGATCCCGACGCGCAGTCCCGACATGTGGAGATTGCCGACCAACGGGTTTCGCTTGGGGGCTCATCTGCTGCCGAGAGCTATCTTCGTGCCGATGCAGTCCTAGAGGCTGCCCGTTCGAGCGGAGCGGATGCCATTCATCCTGGCTACGGCTTCCTTTCCGAGAACGAGGCCTTCGCAGCTGCGGTTGAAGCAGCAGGTCTTGTATGGGTCGGCCCTTCGCCTGCCTCGATTGCCGACATGGGCGACAAGGAGCGTGCCCGTCTGCTTGCCCGGGCAGCAGGTGTGCCGGTCCTGCCCGGTAGCAGTCGATTTCGTCCCGGTGAGTTCAACGGCCTAGTCCCAGCGGCCTTGGAGATCGGTTTCCCGCTTCTCGTCAAGGCCGCGGCCGGGGGGGGTGGCATTGGCATGCGGCGGGTCGATCGCCCGGAGGACCTGCAGGCTGCGGTCGAAGCCACCCAGGGCATGGCTGCCCGTGCTTTTGGCGACGGTACGATCTATCTTGAGCGCTACATTGAACGGGCCAGGCATGTTGAGGTTCAGGTCTTTGGTTTCGGCGATGGGCGTGCAATTCACGTCCACGAGCGTGACTGCTCGATCCAGCGAAGATTCCAGAAAATCATCGAAGAGAGCCCTGCACCCGGATTGTCGCCCGATACCCTGCGGGCCATGTATGACTCGGCCGTGGCCTTGTGCAGGCAGGAGCGCTACAGGGGGGCCGGGACGGTCGAATTCGTGCTGGATGCGGACACGCACGAATTCTTTTTTCTTGAAATGAATACGCGCATCCAGGTTGAGCATCCGGTCAGCGAGATGATCACCGGTCTCGATCTGGTGGGTATGCAGTTGCAGCTTGCCTCCGGTCAGGTTCCTCAGGCCCGCGAGCAGGACGATGTTCATGCCCGCGGTCATGCAATCGAATGCCGTTTGTACGCCGAGCGTCCAGCCAAGGGTTTCCTGCCTTCGACGGGGTTGGTCACCCGCTTCGATCTGCCGCTGACCGACGATACGCTTCGGATCGACTCGGGTGTGCGGGCGGGCGATCGCATTTCACACTTTTACGATCCGATGATTGCCAAATTCATTGCGCACGGCGCGAACCGGGAGTGCGCCATCGCGCGCCTGATCGATGCGATCGACGCCGTACGGATCGAGGGTATCGAGACCAATCTCGGGTTCCTGCGCCGTACGTTGGACCATCCCGCTTTCCGGAACGGTCAAGTCAGCACGGGATTTGTTGATCTATATAAGCCGGATTTGATCGCATGATTGCTACGGGCATAATGATTGTGACTGGCGGCAGCAGAGGGATCGGCGCTGCGACCGTCAGGGCTGCCGGTCTTGCCGGCTACGATGTGTGCGTCAACTACCGCAGTGGTGCGGCCCAAGCCCAGGCGTTGGTCGAAGAGTTGCAGGCGATGGGCCGCCGGGCGATCGCCGTTTATGCCGATATGGCAAACGAGGCCGACATCATGCAACTATTCGAGGCCACCGACCGGGCGCTTGGCCCCCTCAGTGTCCTTGTAAACAACGCCGGAGGCGTACCATCCGGTCGCCATCGGGTCGATTCGATCTTGGCCGATGAGCTCGATCAGGTGCTGCGCCTGAATCTTGGTGCAGTTATCTTGGCCTCGCGCGAGGCGGTGAAGCGGATGTCTACTGCTCATGGCGGGTCTGGTGGGTCAATTGTCAATGTGTCGTCCGCCTCGGCTCGGCTGGGTGCGCCCAGTCTATGGATGGACTATGCGGCGGCCAAAGGTGGCGTGGATACCTTTACCAAGGGGCTAGCCATCGAGATTGCCGAGGAGGGCATACGCGTCAATGGCGTGAGACCGGGCCTGATCGACACAGATATGCACGCAGCAACGGGGATGCCTGATCGGGTGGCGCGTGCCGCAAAGCATTTGCCGATGAAGCGCGCCGGTACCGCTGAAGAAGTGGCTGAAGCAGTCCTCTGGCTGGCCTCTCCCGCGGCCTCCTACGTCAGTGGGGCGATCATCGATGTGGCGGGTGCGCGCTGATCATGTGACCCCGAAACAGTGACAAAAGTGTGCTCGAAACAGGGAAGATGATGCTGAGAGTCGTGCTCTCGGGTAACTGTGATCAGGCCTAGGCAGCGGCCGAGCAACTGGCGCATGAATCCCGTGAAACGGCCGTCTGCTTGTTGAGCGAAGCCTAAAACGGCATCGAGGCGGGCGTCAGGGTTGTTATGCGGCTTTCGGTCACCCTGCCCCGCGCCATCGCGCGAGCCACGGCGCACCAGACCAAAGTCGGTCTGCCCCATTCGCTGTCAAAGAGCATGAGGTTGCGTTGGGTATCTTCCTTCATTCGGCATTCATGTGGCGCTCAAAGTGGGCGATTGAAGCAAGCGCATCGGCTGCGTTGACCAGTTCGTCATAGCTTGGAATCCCGGCGGCCACCGCTGTCGCCTGGAAACTTCTCTTGCGCGCCTCGCAAGCCTCTGAGCCGTCGGATCGGAGCACCAGTGCGTGATGAGTGCTACGTCCATGGCGTTCGCGAACTCGAAGTGTTGCAGCCATCAGGTTACCCAGAAAATCTGCGCGCTGGTCCGCCGAGCTGATGAAAACCGGCAGGTTCAGGTGGGTGACAAGTGCATCCGGTGTGGCCAGCGTAATGATGGCTTCGAGAATTTTTTCGGCCACCCGCCCCTCTTCCTGTCGAAGCGTGAAGGCCGGCGCATCGACCGGGTTCACAACGGAGGTGCCGGGGGGGAGATGCAGCGCATCGAGTGCTGCTATAGCTTCAGAGGCCATGGGTTCGACGGTCAAGCCACGGCGGGCGAATGCGTCGGCGGCAAGTACACTGGCTCCTCCCCCATTGCCAAACAGCACGCACTGCTGCGTGACCCGTCCTCGCCGAGGAGTCAGGCACTGGAAGGCGAGCAAGGAATCGAGGAACTGATCAAGTGTGTCTGTGATCACGATTCCGGTCTGTGCTGCAATGCCGCGCCATAGTGCGAGCGGTGAAGCGAGTGAACCCGTGTGCGATGTTGCGGCATGTCGCCCCTGGTCGGTTTGTCCGCCGAGCAGGATCACCACTGGCTTTCTGCCTTTCGTACGCATCAGCACGTCGATGAACCGACGTCCGTCGCGCACATCTTCGAGGTAGACGCCGATTGCGGCCGTGTACTGATCTTCAAGAAAGTGGTTGATCAGATCGGCCGGGCTTAAATCGATGCTGTTGCCGAGCGTGGCTAGGCCCGAGAAGCGAAGCCCCCTCTGCTTGCCCCGCAAAAGCATGTCGACCGCGAGGCCTCCACTTTGGGAAACGATACCGATGGGGCCCGGCTCGCGCGGGCAATCGCCAACAAACGCAAGGCCACCACGTGGCGAGTAGAGGCCCAGACAGTTGGGCCCCAGCAGGCGGACCCCTGCGCGTCGGGCCGCCTTCAGTAACTCGCGCTCTAGCGCCTTGCCGTGCATCACTTCGCCAAAGCCGCTGGATATGATTTGAGCGAATCGGACCTGTCCGGCACAGCTCTCGATCAGTGCCGGAACATGTGCGGCGGCAATCGACACATACAAGTAGTCGATCGTTGAACCTATGTCCTCGATCCGCTTGACTGCCCGTAGGCCCTCGACCTCTGGCGCATTAGGGTGGATGGGTACGATCCGGGCAGAGCAGCCTAGGGCCTTGCACTGGCGGATGAAGTCGTTGGCCGGCGTGAAGCCCGTTGCCGATGCGCCGACGACAGCAATAATGCTGGGTTCGAAGAGCGCATCAAGCGATGAAATGGGCTCGGGCTGATCGTCGACTTCGGGGGCGTGAGTCGGGTCACCTTGTTCAAGGATCATCCTAGCGTCGCAGGCAACGACCCCCGCTGCCGATACGATCAGAGGATTGATATCGATCTCGCTGAGATGTCCTTGTGCCTGCATCAACAGCCCGCCTGAGCCTCCCACGGCGACCAGTGCGTCGATCAGCGCGTCAATCTTGCACGGCGGCCGGCCGCGGGCACCCTGGAGCAGGGGCCAGCCCCGCAACTGTTCCAGCATGCTTCGAGCATCCTTGCGGGTGATCGGACACACTCTGAACGCTGCATCACCGAGTATCTCGATGAACACGCCGCCGAGCCCAGCCATGATAACCGGGCCAAAGCGCGGGTCGATTGTCCCGCCAATGACCATTTCAACGCCTGGTGCCGCCATCATCTCGACCAGATAGCCCTCCTGGGTGATGCCTGCGCCCGCCGCGGCCGCGCGCAATCCCTGCAGGGCTTCGCCAAGTTGCGCTTTTCCAAAGATGCCGAGCCGTACACCTCCGATATCGCTCTTGTGAAGACCGCTCGACCCGACCAGTTTCGCTACGAGCGGAGCACCCAATGCCGCACCCTGTTCGGTCAGAAGATCGATGTCATCCGCAACGACCGATACGGGTACAGGCAGGCCAAATGCCGAAAGGATTGTCTTTGCCTCAGGTTCGGTCAGTGCCGATGCCTGGCGCAGACGGGCCTTGGCGATCAGATCAATCAGTTTTGCTTTCGCGGGGTCGAGGCTCGGATCGGAGAGGGTCATTTCTTCAACCCACTTCCCGCCGTGCTCTTGCGCCGGGGAGTCGATGGCGCTGGAACGGGCTGGCCCGCTCGTTCGAGTTCCTCAAAGAGCATCGGTACCGCGAGATTGACCGCATGGATCCCGAGCACCGTGGTGAGCTGGATGGTCTCCATGATCTCTTCGGCTGTTGCGCCCAAGCGCAACGCGTTCTGCATGTGTCGTCGAGCGCCGGGTGCGTATAGGTGCGTTGTGGAGACGTTGATCGCAATCAGGATCAACTCCTTGATATGCGGCGGCAGAGGCCCCTTGAGATGCGGGACACTTCTAAAGGCGAGGTATGCCTCGATGAAATCGGGGTCTAGTGCGCGTACCTGATCCCACAGAGGATTCCAATCGCCTTTCGCAATCTGGGCTTTGGTGTACGGATACGCACTTTCGGGGGCGGTTTTCTTTTTCGGCATCAAAGACTCCTCTATTTTTCGTATTGATGGCCCGGCGCCACTGTATGCGCGCAGAGGGCATTCACAACTGATGGCGTGTTCAGTGGTTTCGATGGTCCTCAAGTATCATGTAGGCCGCTTTCTCGCCGATCATGATTGCGGGTGCATTGGTATTCGATGAGGCAATGGTGGGCATGATCGAGATGTCGACTACGCGCAAGCAGTCAATGCCACGAACCCTCAGGCGATGATCGACCACGGCGTCGGCGTCGGAGCCCATCCTGCATGTGCCCACAGTGTGCCAGGCGGTCTGTCCGGTCTCCCGCGCATAGTCGAGAAGTGCGTCGTCGCTAGTCGTCCCTGCGCCAGGCCGCTCCTCTGCGAGGATCCATCCGCTCATTGCCGGCTGCGCGGCGACCGAACGAATCAGCCTCAGTAGCCTCACTGCCGTCCGGCGATCCTCCGGATGATCCAGGTAATTCGGCTGGATGGCAGGCGGATCGGCGATGTCCGGCGTTCGCGCGTGAATCGAACCGCGCGATCGAGGATAGAGCTTGAATCCGCCAATCGAAAAACCTGAAAAGCGGTCGATTCCACCGGCCGCGCCAGGTCCGGCATTGCGCGCATAGCGGTCCTTGCCGCTGATGTGATAAATCCGCACCATCACGTCCGGTCGATGGAGCGAGGGGTCTGAACACGTAATCGCGTGAGCGGTCGACGATGTCCCCGCCATCAGGCCCTTTCGCGTCAGCACATACTGCAGGCCAACTCGCAGCTTGTGCCAGGGGCTGCGCATGATGTCGTTGATCGTGATTGGAGCCGTTGTACGGTAGGTGCAACGCAGCTGAAGATGGTCACTCATGCCTTCACCGACTGCTGGGAGGTGAAGTTTGGGCGTCACACCGATTGACTCGAGGCGGTGACGGTCGCCAATTCCTGAAACCTCAAGGAGCTGTGGCGACTGGATAGCCCCTGCGCTCAAAATGACCTCGCGGCGGGCGCGGATGATAAGGCTCTGTCCGGCCGAACGGATTGCCACTCCAGAGGCACGCTTACCTTCGAAGCAGACTCGCTGAACCGGCGAGTCGGTCAGGACCGTCAGGTTTGGGTACTTTCGAGCCGGACGCAGGTATGCACGAGCCGTATTCCATCGCTGGCCCCGCCAGGCAGTTTGTTCGAGGTATCGCACACCTTCGTATGAACCGAGGTTGTAGTCTGGAGTCTCTGCAACGCCAAGCTGCCGCCAGGCCTCTATGAAGGCATCCGAGAGGGCGTCTGGATCATAGTGCGCGCGGTCCGTGATACGGACCGGGCCCGAGCGGCCCCGGCCCGGTCCGGCGTTAGCATCGGCTTGTTCGAGGCGCGTGAACCAGGGCAGCAGATCTTGCCAGCTCCATCCTTCAATGCCTTGAGAGGCCCAGTCATCGTATTCGCGCGGATCGCCCCGAACATAGGCCATTCCGTTAAGCGAGCTTGACCCGCCCAGAATACGGCCGCGAGGCCAGTAAACCGTCTTGCCGTTCATCTGTGCCTGAGCTTCTGTCTCAAACTGCCAGGCATAGCGCGGATTGGTTAAAAGTTTCCCCACCCCGAGCGGCACGTGGATCCAGGGATTGGTGTCACGGCCTCCCGCCTCGATCAGCAGGACCTGCCAGCCGCGCGGGTCTTCCGCAAGCCGTGCGGCAAGCGCGCAGCCGGCAGAGCCGGCGCCAACCACGATGAAGTCGACCTCGGTCGGTGCCATCACGATTTCGATTGGGTGTTGTCCCGATGCTTGAATGAGTCGCGTCGGAAACTGTAGAGAGCGTCAGGGTCGACCATCACATCTACGATGGCCGGCTTGCCACAGGCGATAGCCGCTGCGATGACGATCTCGAGATCGGCAGCCCGATCGACTCGAAAGCCCTCGGCGCCCCATAGCCGTGCCAATTGGTCGTAGGGCGGATTGGGCACGTCCGCGCCCAGATAGCGCCCACCAAAGAAGTCTCTCTGATACGCCTTTTCCGCGCCCCAGCAACCATTGTTCATCACCACGCATACCGTCGCGATGTTTTGACTCACGGCGGTGCCGATTTCGCTCGATGTCATGCCGAAGCCGCCGTCGCCCATCAGGCTGATCACCGTGCGTTCCGGGCAGGCGAGCTTTACGCCGAGTCCGCACGCATAGGAGAAACCGACCAGTCCAAAGTCGAGCGGAGTGAAGAGAGCGGGCGGCTGGTGATAGTGAAGCTGATCGGTAGCCTGCAGGCAAAGGGTGCCGGCGTCCATCGTGAACATCGAGTCGGCAGGCGCCGCCGCACGCAAGGCCCGGTAGAGTTGAGCAGGCTGGATGCGTCCCTCTGCGGGCTGTCCGGCGTGGTCGCGTTCAGCCAGCAATGCGGCCCGTCGCACGGAGAAGCCCCCACTCCACTCGATCACTTCGGGCGCCGGTTGATGACCCACAAGGGCGGTCACCAGGCCCCGGGCGACCTCACCCGCCTCGCCATGGATACCCAGCTCGACCGGGAAAAATCGACCGATTGCGGTGGGGTCGAGTTCGACCTGGATGATCTGCGCATCCCGGTTCAGGTGGTCGTAGGTGTAAAAGGTTGTGTTGAAGCCTAGACGCGTGCCGAGGGCGAGGATCACATCGGCCGTGCGTGCCAGATCTGAGGCGACTACATTACCTCGGGGGCCAACCTGTCCGGCATAGAGCGGATGCGAACAGGGAATTGCATCACCATGCCCAGGCGACATGGTGATCGGTGCCTGCAGCAGTTCTGCCAGGGCCAGCGCGGCGTCGGCGCATCGACCATTCTTGACGCCGCCTCCGGCCAGAATCAGCGGACGCTTTGCATGGGCAAGCAGTCGCGCGGCGGACTCGATTCGGGCGGCAGAAGTAGTCCCCCCTTCTGCCCAGGCCTTGAACTGAACGGCCGATTCCCATGTTGTCGTTTCAGCGAGGAGGTCGCGCGCGATGTTGACCGCGACCGGACCTTGACGAGGCGTCAGTGCCGTTCGGAAGGCCTCGCCGATGATTTCCGGAATGCGGCGTGCCTGCGGAACCGACCAAGTCTTTTTGGTCACCGTGCGCAGCAATGCCTGCTGGTCGACTTCCTGAAAGGCATCGCGGTAGACATGAGCCGACGACAGGGAGCCCGCTATGGCCACGACCGGCGAGTACGCGGCACTCGCTTGGGCGAGGCCGGTTACGAGATTCGTAACACCTGGCCCGTTTTGGCCCGCCAAGAATACGCCTGCCCGCCCTGCGGCACGTGCGTAGCCGTCGGCCATGTGCACGCCGGTACGCTCATCCCGTACGCCGACAAACCGGATGTCGGTGCGCCCGTAAAGCGCATCGAACACTTCCATGCCGGCCGAACCGATCAGTCCGAAAACATGTTTCGTGCCATGCACAGCCAAAGCTTCGACGACCGCGTTGCCGCCTGTGCCCTGATTCCCCTGGTTCATGTGCAGTCCCCTGTTGTATGGTTATGGTCGATTCATTGGTGTCGGCTCGCTACAGCTGGCACCCGCATCATTTGAGATTCGCTATACCCTAACGAATTTTTGTGGTTTTGTCGACATTTTGCTGGGATGGCAACCGACTTGACTTGGGCATAGTAGTGGCGATCACCTTGGCAGCGTTAAATCTTCCAGTCGCATCAACCAACCGCGGGCATGCACGCCGCCATCCTCCACAGGCCCGCACATCTCCACCGAGGCTTGCAGTTGCCCGCACACCGCTGGCCGTTCGGGTTGCCCAAAAATCATGCAACGCAGTTGGGCGTCAAGTTGCACGCAAGGCACGCCCGCCGGTTTTCCGTTGGGCATGCCGGGGATGGGCGAGGAGATGGAGGGTGCGGTGCAGCAAGCGGCGCAGCCGGGGCGGCAGCTTAAAGTCATCGGGTCACAGGCATCCGGTTCAGCGCGGCCACAGGGCCCACAGTTGCAGGGGTTGCTTCAGGCGGCCGGCCAGCTCGCCCGCTTCTGGGCCGGAGCCTGCGTAATAGTCGGCCCGCACGGCGCCCACGATGGCGGTGCCGGTGTCTTGGGCCAGCACCAGGCGGTCAAAAGACGTTTGCGGTCCGGTCGACTTCATCCACACCGGGGTGCCGTAAGGGATGCTGCGGCGGTCCACCGCGATCGAGCGTTCGGCCGTGAGCGGCACCCCTTGTGCGCCTTTGGGGCCGGGCGGTATGCTGCCCACGGGCAGGGCTTCTTCGCGGAAAAACACCACTCGCGGGTTTTGCCACAGCAGCTCGTTGACCCGCGAGGGGTTGCGGTCGATCCAGGCCTTGATGCCGGGCCAGCTCGCGTCGGTGATCAGGCGTCGGTCGAGCAACCAACGGCCAATGCTTTTGTAGGGTTGGTCATTGGTGGCGGTGTAGGCCATGCGCACCCAGCGCTGGCGGCCGTCGGGCTCGGTCACGTTCACCAGGCCCGAGCCCTGGATGTGCAGCACCATCGCGTCCACCGGGTCGGCCAGGTACAGCAGTTCTTTGCCGCGCAGGGCGGCGCGGGCAGCGGGCAGGGTGTCGATTTCTTGTCGGTTGAACCAAGGTTTGCGCTGGGCCAACTGGGCGGGCGGCGCGAACAGCGGCACCTGGAACGCGCCTTGTGCCCGGCGTGACCCCGTGAGGGTGGGTTCGTAATAACCCGTCAGCAGCCCCTCGCTGCGTGCTTCATGCGTCTCGACCCGATACGGCTGGAGTTTCTCGCGCATCCAGCGGCGCTGCACGTCGGCGCTGGCGTTGTCCAGTTGGGCGATCTCGGGGCACAGCGCCCGCCAGTCGGGGGTTGGGCGCTGGCAGCTTTGCAGCCAGGCGGGCCAGGCTTCGTTGACAGCGTCGCGATCCATGCCGGGCAGATCTGTCCAGCGCACCGGCACCCAGCGGCTTTGCTCGCGTACCAGGGCGGGCGGCAGGGGCCGGGTGTCCTCCATGGGTGAAATGTCTGCGATGCCAGGCTGTGGCGATGGGCTTGAGGTGGGCCGGGTTTGCACCACGGGGGCAACCGAGCAGGCGACCAGCATGCCTACAATCGCGGCCATCATGAAGCCTGCCCGCAACGGGTGGCGGATCAAGAAACGGGGTTTTTGCATGGGGCTGATTTTGCTGGAAGCTTTGCTGGCCTTGTGCATCTTCATTGCGATTGTCTGGTGGACCATGTTTTCCGGCCGCAGCAAAGGTGAATTGCGCCAGGCCCTGCCACCGTCTGAGCCGCCGTCCAAGGAGGCCAGCGCGCAGGCACCGGACCATGCCGTGATCGAAGCGGCCACGACATCGAACTCAACACCCGACGAAACCCGCCGCTGAGGCCTTCAGTCCAGCAGGCTGTGTGCCCCTTCAAAGCGTTGTGCGTAATAGGGGCTGCTGAGTGCGTCAACGCGCACCCCGGTGCGGGGGTTGCTGGCGTGCACAAAGCGGCCGTCGCCCACGTACACGCCCACATGCGAGTGGCGTGCGCCCAGGGTATTGAAAAACACCAAATCACCGGGCAGCAAATCGGCCCGGTCAATAGGGCGGGACATGCGGCCCAAGTCGGCCGCCGAACCTCGCACCCGCAAGCCCCCCCCTTCACGCAGCACATGGGCCACCAGACCCGAGCAGTCAAAGCCCGTGGCCGGGCCTCGTCCGCCCCAGGCATAGGGGGTGTCCAACAAGGACAGCGCCACCATCGCCACATCGTTGCGCGCGCTGTTGTACGGGCCAGACGATCTGGGGCGCGAGGCCGCAGGCTTGGTCGGCTCTGAGTTGTCGGGCGCCGTGCGGCGGGCGGGGGGCGATGAGCAGCCCGCCAGCAGAACGGCGGCACCCAGGCTTAGACCTGTGAGCAAGCCGTTGCGCCGCTGCGGGTCATGCGCAGCAAGCATCGGGCCGGGCGCAACCAGCGCTTGGAATAAAGAGGTGTCAAGCTTGTTCATGCCAATTGCCGCATCAGATTGGCCAGCTCAACCGCTGACTTGACTTCCATCTTGTCGAACACCCGGGCGCGGTGAACTTCCACCGTGCGCACGCTGATGTCGAGTTGGTCGGCGATCAGCTTGTTGGGCAGGCCCTCCACCACCCAGCGCATGACGTCGCGTTCGCGCTCGGTCAGCTCCAGCAGGCGCGATTGCAAGCGCTGCTGGGTTTGCCGAGCTGCCAAACGCTCTTGCGACAAGGCCAAGGCTTGCTCCACCCGGTCGACCAAGGCGTTGTCGGAAAAAGGCTTTTCGCAAAAATCAAAGGCCCCGCGTTTGACGCTGTCCACCGCCGTGGGCACATCGGCGTGGCCCGTCAAAAAAATCACTGGCCAGGCCTGTGCCATGCCCTTGGCCAGCAGCTGCTCGAACAAAGCCAGGCCACTCATGCCGGGCATGCGCACATCCAGCAGGATGCAAGCCGATTGCTGCCACTTGGCCGGGTCCGGCTGCCAAGCGCCATCGGCGATGGGGTGGGTGCCTTGCAGCATGGCCAAGAAAGCCTCGGCGCTGTCAAAAGACTCGCTGAGCAAGCGCCGTGTGCGCAGCAGCCAAGCCATGCCCTCGCGCACGCTGGCGTCGTCATCCACAATGAAAACGGTGGGCATGTCGGTGAAGCTCATGCGGCGATCTTATCCAAAAGGACAGCGGGCAAGGTGAAGCGAAAGACCGTTCCCCGGGGGACCAAGGGCTCGAAACTGAGGTGTCCACCGTGTTGCTCGACCACGGTGCGGCAAAGGCTCAGGCCCAGGCCCATGCCTTCTGCTTTGGTGGTGAAAAAGGGGGTAAACAGCTGACGCTCCACGTCGTCGGCAATGCCCACGCCCACATCGCTGACCGAGAACTCGACCCAGCCGTGTTCGGCGTTTGAAGCAGCACGCCGCACCTGCAGCACCAGCACCCGCGCCATGTTGCTGGGCTGGTCCATCGCCTGCATGCCGTTGCGCGCTAGGTTCAGCAGCACCTGCTCCACCATGGTGCGGTCGCACAGGACCGGGGGCAGCTTGGATTCGAAGCGGGTGTGCACCTTGACCTGCAGTTTGCGCGCCTGCAGGTTGACCAGCGGCGCAATGGCGTCGAGCAAGGCCTCAGGTGCCACAGCTTCACGCGCCTGGTCGCGGCGGCGCACAAAATCGTGCACGCTGTTGATGACCTTGCCGGCTCGCCCCGCCTGCTCGGCAATGCGGCGCAAGGCCATGTGCACATCGTCCAAGGTTTGCGGCAAGGCGGCCGGGTCTTTCAGCAGGTTGAGCGAGCCATTGGCATAGCTGGCGATGGCGGCCAGAGGTTGGTTCAGCTCGTGGCTGAGCAAGGAGGCCATTTCGCCCACGGTGGCCAGTCGGGCAGTGGCTTGCAGGCGCTCCTGGCTAGCCCGCGAGAGTTCTTCGATGCGACGTTGCTCGCTGATGTCGATCACCGCGCCCATCCAGCCGGTTTGCTGGCCTTGCACGCTGATCAGTGGCGCTTCGATGATCAACACCTCAAAGCGCGTGCCATCGGCCCGCATGAAGACCGACTCGAAGCCTTCGCGCGGTGGGGCGTTGCCCGCCAGCCGAACGGCATGGCGCTGCTTGTATTCGTCCACCATTTCGGGGGGCCAATACGGCATGGGTGCCAGTTGGCCGGTCAGTTGTTCGGCCGCCAGCCCCACCATTTGGCAAAAGGCCGGGTTCACGTAGGTGATGCGCCCTTCCAAGTCGCGCGCGCGCAAGCCGGTCACAAGAGAGTCCTCCATGGCCTTGCGAAAGGCCAGCGCCTCGGCCAGATCGTTTTCGGCTTTCAGGCGTCGGCGCGAATCCTTGGCCAGCAAGACCATCACCGTGACCAGGGCGATCGACATGGCGGTGACCAGCGCCGTGAGCACATTGGGGAACAGGTCGGGCTCGCCCCGGCGGCCATCCAAGCGCAAGACCAGGGTGTTGCCTGGCAAGTCCACCAGTTGTTGGGCTGTGAATATGCGCAAGCCCCGGGTTTGGCTGCCCGCGATGGCCAGCCGCGTTCCGTCGGGCTCGGTGAAGGAAACTTCATTGCGTCGGCCGTAGCCCACGCCCAGGCGCGCATTGATGATTTCTTGCAAACCATAGGTCAAGACAGTGAAGCCCACCAGCAAGCCGCCTTGGGTGTTGGGCAAGCACATGTCCATGACCTCCATGCCCAAACCGTCTGTTTGAGGCAGGAAATAAGAGCGGGAATAACTGGGGCCGCTGCTGCGCTTGGCCTGTAAGCAAGCTTGTTGGGTATCGCTCAGGGTTTCGGTGCGGCGCACGCGTTCAAACACCGGACTGCGCAGGGGCGAGTCGGCTGATTGGTTCAGGTTCAGCGATGGATCTCGCCACTCGATGCGCAACATGTCGCGGTTGTCGCGCAAGAGCGCTTGCGCCTCCAGGTTCCAGAAGGCTTCGGACGGGTGGCTCGATTGGAGACCCTGTATCGCCTGCACATGGCGCGACAGTTGGGTGCGCAAGTCACTGACCGCGTTGGCGGTGTCGCGCTCCAGTTCGGCTTGCAGTTGGCTGGCTTCATAGCGTCCGGCCAGCCACACCAGGGTCACCAGCACCGCCATGACCAGCGCGATCAAGGCGCTCCAAAGGCTGCGGCGACCCCGCCCCCCCGGCAATGCGTTTTCTAACGCCTGCCACCAGGCCAGGGTGCGTGCTTTGAGTGAGGGGATCAGGCGCTGCAGCGCTTGGGGTGTCATGCCCGCATTGTCCTGCACCCATGGTGCCTGCCGTTTTTAGACGATGGGGTCTGGGCGGTGCAGATCAAGGTGGGGTTTTAGGCCCAGGGGGTGTTGCCGGGCTGGGCTCCACCCGAGTGACCTGGGGGTTGGCCCAACTGCCGTCAATCAAAAATTCCTGCGCCGAGGCGCGTGACAAAGGATTTTGCAAGAGCCATTGGGCGATGAAAGCGGTCAGGCCCACCACCGGGTTCACGGCCAGTCCCGCCACCAAAGAGGCCGTTCCGGCATCCACAATGGGCAAGATTTGTGCGCGCAACTTCTGGGTTTCGCGGGCGATGTCGGCTGAGCCGTCCAATTGCACCAGGGCATTGACGCCCTTGATTTGCAAGTTGCGAGTGTTGGCCATGCCATGCACGATGGTCACGTCCCCTTGGACCGAGTCAAAAGCAAAACCCTGTGCAAACACATCCCGGAAATCGAGCAGCAAGCGCCTGGGCAAGGCCTGCAGGCTCAGCACGCCTAGCAGCTTGGCGACCCCGGGATCGGCCTTGAGGAACTGGCCTCGCCCCATGCGCACATCCAGGTGGCCGTTCAGGCTGGGGTAATGCGGACTCAGTGGCGAGCCTTGCCAACTGACCATGCCTTCGATTTGGCCCGTGCCGCCGCGCAAAGCCTCGGGCGTGCCCAACCGGGTCAACAAGGCCCCGGCGTCTTGCACGTCCAGCACGAAACTCATTTCGGTTTTGCGCCAGGGGCTGCCTTCGCGGGCCGCCAGCCAGCGGCCTGTGCTGCGCAGCGTGGCCTCGGGTAAATCGATGTTGAACTTCTTCAGTTGCCACTCGCGCGCGGCTGGGGTTTGGGTCAGCGCCTTGTCGGTGTTGACCGCTTCGATCTCGACGCGTCCGAGTTGTTTGCCGCGCAGCTCCAGCGCGTCCACCACGATGTCCAGCGCGGGCAGGCTGACGGGGGGTGCTTCGAGCAGGCTTTCGACCTCGCGGGCGCTGCTGGGCGGTAAATTCAGATGGCTCAGTCGGGCGAACAATTGGCCGGCTGGGTCGGTTTGGCCGGGCAAGGCCGGGTCAAAGGCCACATGGCCGCTGAGCTCGGCCGCCTTGATGTTGACCCGCCAGCGCCCTGCTTCGTAGGTGCCACCTGCTTGCACTTGGTGCAATTGGCGGCCGTTTGCCATCACGCTGTTGGCTTTCAGACCCATGCGAGAGGGCAAGTAGTCTTGCCATGCCGGGGCTTGCGGCGCTTTGCCGGGCGCAGGCTTTGGCGGTGCTGCAGGCAGCAAGGCCAGCCACTCGTCCACCACCAGCCGGTCCACGTCCACGTTGGCCGTGACGCCGGTGTCGGGCACAGTCGGCATGTTGTCGGGCAACACGCCCAACCCCAAACGGCCGCGCAGCACGCGCGGTGTGACAGCGCTCAAATCGCGCACATACATCAGCCGCGCCGTGTCGCCCAAGCTCAGCTCGATCTCATCTTGCGGCCCAGTTGGGGTCAGTCGCGAGCGAACCTGCAGGGCCAGTGTTTTTTCCATGTTTGCGGGTTTGCCCAAGGGGGCGGGCAGTTGCAAGCCCAAACCACCCAGCCGGCTGTGTACCGTCAGCTGGGGCAGGCCTTGGTGCCAGGCCAGGCGGGCGCTGTAGTCGGTGGCGCCGCTGACGTGCCGGGCCAGCAGGTTCAGTGGGGCGATGTCGTGTGCCGACTGCAGTCCTGCCGCGCTCACGCGGCCTTGGGCCTTGAAGGCCATCTGGGGGGTCGTTGGGGTGGTGGTACGGGTGTCAGGGTCGGTTGCTTGCATGCCGCCGTCGATCACAGCTGGCCCGCCCAGCAAAGTGGCCTGCATCTGGCGAACTTCAAAACCGCGTTCGTGGAACTGCAGCGTGCCGCGCAGCTTGTTCAGCCAGGGTGTGCCTGGCAGCATGCGCAGGTCGTTGCCATCGAACTGCACGCTGCCTTGGACGCGCGTGCCGGGCAGGTCCAGCAGGGGCAGTTGCAAGGCAAAGCGTGTGAGCAAGGGGCCGCTGGCCTGGGCGGGCTGCAGCGCACCTGAAAGCAGCGCGTCCAGTGGCGACTGCCGCACCCAGTCCAACAGCAGTGGTGCATCGGCCAGGCTCTGGGCCTGCACGCGCAGCACGGGTTGATGCACCATGTCGGCGATGTCCACCGAGGCGGCCTTCAGTTCGATGGCCTGCGCGCCCTCGCCCACCCGGGCGCTGGCATCGCGCAGTTGCATGCCCAAGCGGTCAAAAGTCAAACGGCCTTGCAAAGCACGCAGGCGTGGCCAGAGCATTTCACCCGGGTTCGCCAGTGACGCCGGGACCATGTTCAGTTCGGCGTCTTTCAATTCGCCAGCAAACAGAAATATGCCGTCCTCGGGCTTGGCAAAGGGCAGTTTGTCCAGATCTCCCTGGATCTGAACCTTCACATCTTCGTATTGGCCCTGCGTCAGCGCATCGCGCAGGTAGTGGCGCACCTCGGGTGGCAGATTCAAAGGCAGGTAACGGTGCACGGCGGCCGCTTGCGCCCGCTGTATACGCCCTTGCAATGTCAACATGCCGGGGCCCAGGCCATGGGGGGCAGGTCGCCACTGGCCTTGCCATTGGCCCTGCAGGTCAGCGTTGGCCAGACTCAGTGACCATTGCGGCACATGCCAGCGCCCAGCAGGGCTGTGACGGTCTGTTTCTCGGGCCCAGCGCACACTGGCTTTGAGTTGGTGCAATGGCACTTCGGCTGGCTCCAAAAGGCCCGGCAGCCACAGCGCGCTGTCCGCACCGGTTTGCAAATCCAGTCGGCCGCCGCTGGGGTTCAGCGCCAAAGTCAATTGACCGCCGCGCAGGCCCGGTACGTCGGCACCCGGCAGCGCTCCCCAGACGGCCACCGCCGCTGATCCGGGCTGCCAACTCAGGCCCTCCACCTTGGCCTGAGCTTCCTGGATGTCGGGCTGGGCCCAGTCGCCTTGCCAGCGCAGGTTCAAGGATGTGACCCGGCCTCTGAGATCGCGCGCTTTCAAAGCCGTGTGCCATTGAGGTGACAGCGCCGCCCCCAGGGGCAGGCGCAAGGCCAGGGCTTGCAACGCCTCTAAATTCAATTGACTCGCCTGGAGTTGGCCCTGGGCCGGGCGAGCGCCTTGGGCGTGCGTGTAGTCCAGCGACAATTGGCCCTCTGGCCAGTGAAGGCCCTGTTCGCTGACGAAGCGCAAATCCTGGGTTTCGGCTACAAAGCCCTCAGCATGCACCTGCAGCCCCAGTCGACCCGACAGGCTTTGCAAAGCCAGGGTGGCGGTGTCTGCACTGAGTTGGGCCTGCAGGTTTTTCAAGTCCACCTCGGCCAGACCGCCGCGCCACTGGCCCTGCTGGACATCGGCCCACAAGCGCAAGCGCCCCTGACCTTGCAAAGGTCTGGTTTCTGCAGGCAAGCCGGTGGGCATTTGCAGCGCATGTTGGGTCCAAGGGGCCATGTCCAGTTGCGGAAAGTGTGCAAAGGCCTGGCCTGACCAATCGCTCATTCGCCCCGGGTGCAGGGACAGCAAGCCGCGTTTGAACTGGCCCATCAGCACAAAGCGCTCGCCCCATTCATGGGGCGGCGTGGCGTCCAGGCGCAGCAGGTGTTGCCGGGCGGTGTTGCGGATCACCAGGTCCACTTCGCGCAGGATCAAAGGGGTGGGTGGGGCGTTGTCCTTGTCTGGCGAGGTGTTGATTCCAGTGTCCGGCCCATGCCAGTTCACTTGAGCGCCCCGCACCACCACTTCGCGCTGGCCAAACAACCAGTCGGCCGCAGCCGAGTTTTCTGTGGGCGAGGCCCCCCATGCCATTCCGGCGATCTGCCACTGGCCATCGGCGCTCAGGCGCAGTGTCAGCTCGGGCGCATCCAGCACCAGTTGGTCCAGCTTCCCCAGCGCTGCTGAGCGCAGGCTGAGCGCCACCAGCACCTTGGGCAGGCGCAGCCCGGCTCGGCCTTGGTCGTCCAGCAGCTCGATGTCACGCAGCTCAAAAGAGGGTACCCAGCCGGTGCTTTGCGCCGACACGCCACCGATGCGCACCGGTACACCCAGCGATTGGCGGGCAAGGCTTTCAAGCGCGGGGCGAAACTCGGCGATTCGCGGCACAATCCAAAAATGCAGTGTCGCCCAAGCCAGACCCAACACCAGCCCGGCGACCAGCAACCCCCATAAAACAAACCGAACAGCCCGCACCAGCCAAGGGCTCAGCAGGGCTTCGGTGGGGGGCCAAATGGGTGAAGACGACACAAACGCATGAATTAGAAAGTCAGCAGGAATTATGACCCGCAGCCCGTCCATCGACGACCGTTCTGATCCCACCCCCCCGATTGTTTCGCCCTCCGGTGTGCCCAGCCCTGTGGATTTGACGCTTGATTTGCCACTTTATTCGCGCTTTGTGCAGCGCCTGCACCGCCGCTACGCCGATGAACTGCCGCTGCTGCCGCCCGGCCCCGCGACCCGCGACAGCCTGAGCGCCGCTTACGCAGCTTTGCAGTCCCGGGGCCTGGACACCAGCGCGGCCTTGCGCATTTTGCGCCAACTCACACTCGAGCGCCTGGCCCAGCTGGACTGCACGGGACAGGCCAATTTGGAAACGGTCACGCACGGCATGACCTGGCTGGCCGAGGTCACGCTCGACATTGCTTGGCAGCAAGTCTTGGCCGATCTGGACGGCTTGCACGGCGCACCCACCAAAGCCGGCGGCCAGCGTGCCGAGATGTGGATCGTGGGCATGGGCAAGCTGGGCGCACGCGAGCTGAACGTGTCGAGCGACATCGATTTGATTTATGTCTACGACGAAGATGGCCAGACGCTGGGCAACAGTGAAGGCCGCAACAAAGTGTCGTGCCAGGAGTACTTCACCCGAGCCGTCAAGCGCATGTACGCCCTGATTGGTGACACCACCGAACACGGCTTTGTGTTCCGGGTCGATTTGGCGCTGCGCCCCAACGGCAACTCTGGACCCAGCGTGGTCTCGCTCGACGCCCTGGAAGAGTATTTGCTGGTGCAAGGCCGCGAGTGGGAGCGCTTTGCCTGGATGAAAAGCCGCGTGGTTGCGCCCCGAAGTGCCATGCTCAATGGCTCGGCCCAGGCGCTGCGAGCGGTGGTGCTGCCGTTTGTGTTTCGCCGATATCTGGACTACAACGTGTTCGAGTCGCTGCGCACGCTGCACCAGCAAATCCGTGACCATGCAGCCAAACGCAGCGCAGGCCATCCGGAGCGTGCCAATGATGTGAAGCTGTCACGCGGCGGCATCCGCGAGATCGAGTTCACTGTCCAGCTGCTCCAGGTGGTGCGCGGTGGCCAGTTCCCCGAAATGCGCACCCGCCCCACCTTGGACGCGTTGCAGCGTGTGGCCAAAGCCGGGCTCATGCCGCAGGCCACGGCCGACGCCCTGAGCGCGGCTTATGTGTTCTTGCGTCAGGTAGAGCACCGCATCCAGTACCTGGACGACCAGCAAACCCATGTGTTGCCGACCCGCGACGATGACCTGGCCTGGATTGCGCAGACGCTCGGATATGCCAGCACCTGCAGCTTCTTGAGCGCGCTGGACGCACACCGCGAAGGGGTGGCGCAAGAGTTCGACACCTTGCTCGGCGGTGACCGTGATTGCAAAACCTGCAACGGTAAAAATGGCAAGAACGGCCATGGCCGCGAACATGCCGAGCTGGATGCGGTGCTGACCGACTTCAAAGGGCGAGTACGTGAGCGCTTGGCGCAGTGGACCGATAACCCGCGCGTGCTGGCCCTGCGCGACGATGCACGCGGGCGGCTCATGCGTTTGCTTCAGCGCACCGCCCAGTGGCTGAACGAAGGCCGCATCAGCGAAGTGGCGGTGCTGCGCATGGCCGACTGGATCGAACCGCTGCTTCGCCGCGAAAGCTATTTGGCCCTGATGCTGGAGCGCCCCTCGGTTTACGAGCGCCTGCTCCGACTGCTGGGTGCGGCCAAGTGGCCCGCGCGCTATTTGTTACAGCACCCGGGCGTGATCGACGAGCTCGCGGGAGGCAACTTGTTTGATGCTCGCTTTGACGCCGCCGAGTTTGAAGTTGAGCTGCAAGCGCGACGGGCCGCCCTGCAGCGCACGGGCGAAGACGACGAAGAAAGCTTGATGAACCTGCTGCGCCGCGCCCACCATGCCGAGCAGTTCCGAACCTTGGCCCGAGATGTGGAAGGCGTGCTCACGGTGGAGCAAGTGGCCGACGACCTGAGCGCCCTGGCCGACGCCGTGCTGCGCGTGACCGCTCGCTGGTGCTGGGAACGACTCAAAACCCGCCACCGCGACGAACCGGCGATGGCCACCATCGGCTACGGCAAATTGGGCGGCAAAGAACTGGGCTACGGCAGCGACCTGGACATTGTGTTTGTGTACGACGACGAAGATGAACGCGCCCAGGAAATCTACGCCGCTTACGTGCGCAAAATGATCAACTGGATGACGGTCAAAACCGCCGAAGGTGATCTGTACGAAATCGACACCGCCCTGCGCCCCAATGGCAACTCGGGCCTGCTCGTTACCCGCTTTGAGGCCTACGCCGATTACCAGCAGCAACGCGGCAGCAACACCGCCTGGACCTGGGAGCACCAGGCCATGACCCGCGCCCGTTTTGTCATGGGCTGGCCCAGCCTGGCCCCCCGCTTTGACGCCGTGCGCCACGCCGTCATCAGCGCCCCGCGCGACGCCGCCAGCCTGAAGGCCGAGATCGTGGCCATGCGCGAACGCGTGCGTCAGGGCCATCCGGTCAAAGCCAACCTCTTTGATGTGAAACACAGCCCCGGTGGCATGGTGGACGCCGAGTTTGCTGTTCAATATTTGGTGCTCTTGCACACGGCCGCGCATCCCGCGCTGGCCGACAACGTGGGTAACATCGCCTTGCTCATTCGCGCCGAAGTGGCGGGATTGCTGCCCATGGGACAAGGCCAAGCAGCGGCCAATGCTTATCGAGAGATGCGTCGCCTGCAACACCGTGCGCGCTTGAACGAAGAGCCCACCCAGGTGGACCCAGCCTCGCTCAGCACAGCGCGTGATGCGGTGTTGGCGCTGTGGCGCTTCGTCATGCAATGAGGGTGTTTTGCGCATCAGCCCGGGTCCGCGGTATGGCCTCAATGTGACTGAGGACACTCAGAGCGGTCATTGCCAAGCGCTAAACTTCAAAAGCGCTGGCATGGCGCATCGCAAAGAGAAAAGTCATGAGAAAAAACGGTGTTGGAATGTGGGCTGTCCTTGGGTTGTGGGGCGCATTGGTGGGCATGGTCTGCGCGGCTGAGCCTGCCAAATTACCCGGTGCCAGCAAACCCTCGCTGACGGTGACGGTCACCACGCCCCAAATGACAAGTCTGGCTCAAAAAATCAACGCCAACGGCAACTTGGCCGCTTGGCAAGAAGCCATCATCGGTGCCGAAGCCAATGGCCTGAAGATCACCGAGGTGCGTGTGAACGTGGGCGACCGGGTGCAGCGCGGTGACGTGTTGGCCAGTTTGCAGTCCGATACCCTGCGCGCCGAGTTGGCGCAGGCCGAAGCGGCCCTCACCGAAGCCACAGCCAGTGCGCAAGAGACCAAAGCCCAATCCGAGCGCGCCCGCAGCTTGCAGCAGCAGGGCTTTTTCAGCAACGCGCAGTTGAGCCAGACCTTGGCCGCCGACGCCTCGGCACAAGCGCGTGTGCAGTCGGCACGTGCCATGGTGCAGCTGCAAACCGTGCGCTTGTCGCAAACCCAGGTGCGTGCGCCCGATGCGGGCGTGATCTCGGCGCGCCAAGCCACAGTGGGCAGCGTGGTGGGCGCGGGCACCGAGTTGTTCCGATTGATCCGCCAGGGCCGCATCGAGTGGCGCGCTGAAGTGACCGCTGCCGAGATTGGCCGCATCCAAGTGGGCGCGGCGGTGCAGATCAAAGCCGCCAGCGGCCAGCTGCTGCAAGGCAAGGTGCGCATGCTCGCACCCTCGGTCGATGCGCAAACCCGCAACGCCATTGTTTATGTGGACTTGCCCGCCGCCACCGGCAGCGCCCGTGCGGGCATGTACGCCCAAGGCGAGATCGCGCTGGGCCAAAGTCAGGCGCTCACCGTGCCGCAAAGCGCCGTGGTGGTGCGCGATGGTTTCAGCTACGTTTACACCGTGGGGGCCGACCAAAAAGTCAGCCAGCTCAAAGTGCAAACTGGACGCCAAAGTGGCGACCGTGTCGAGGTCACCAGCGGCCTGAAAGCCGATGCCCGCGTGGTGGCCAGTGGCGGTGCATTTTTGAACCACGGCGACACGGTGCGTGTGGTGGATGCGCCAGCCGCTCAAGCCGCTCCCGCTGCCCCCGCTACCCAATAAAGAGACGCCATGATCAACGTCTCTTCCTGGTCAATCCGCAACCCGATTCCGGCCGTCATGCTGTTTGTGTTGCTGACGGTGGCCGGCTTCATCGCCTTCGGATCGATGAAGGTGCAAAACTTTCCGGATCTGGACGTGCCCACCATCAGCGTCACCGCCAGCTTGCCCGGTGTGGCGCCCTCTCAGCTCGAAACCGATGTGGCCCGCAAACTCGAAAACGCGCTGGCCCCGCTGCAGGGCCTGAAGCACATCACCACCAAGGTGCAAGACGGCGTGGTGTCGATCACGGCCGAGTTCCGCATGGAAAAGCCCAGCCAGGAGGCGGTGGACGATGTGCGCTCGGCCATCCAGGGCGTGCGGGCCGACTTGCCCGGTGACCTGCGCGACCCGGTGGTGCAAAAGCTCAACCTGGCGGGCGCGCCCGTGTTGGCCTACACCGTGCGCTCGCCGCGCATGGACGATGAGGCTTTGTCATGGCTGGTCGACAAAGAGATTACCCGCAAGCTCTTGTCGCTGCGAGGCGTGGGTGCGGTCAACCGCGTGGGCGGTGTGACACGCGAGGTGCGCGTGGCACTCGATGTGAACCGCCTGCAGTCGCTGGGCATCACGGCGGCTGAGGTGTCGCGCCAGCTCAAGCAGGTGCAGCAAGAAGGCTCGGGGGGGCGCATGGAGTTGGGCGCGGGCGAGCAGCCCGTGCGCACGCTGGCCACAGTTAAGACGGCGCAAGAGGTGGGTCAAATCGAGCTGGCCACATCGCGTGGTGGACGCGTGCGTTTGGACCAAGTGGCCACGGTGAGCGATACCTTGGCCGATGCCCGATCGGCCGCCAGCCTGAACGGCAAGCTCGTGGTGGGTTTTGAGGTGGTGCGCAGCAAAGGCGAGAGTGAAGTGGCCGTGGGCCGTTTGGTGCGTCAGGCCCTGGCCGACTACCGACTGCAAAACCCCGACATCGAGATCACCGAAGCCTTTGACTTTGTGACGCCGGTAGAAGAGGAATACGAGGGTTCTCTTGTGCTGCTGTACGAGGGCGCAATTTTGGCGGTGCTGGTGGTGTGGTTGTTCTTGCGCGACTGGCGGGCCACCTTTGTCTCGGCGGTGGCGTTGCCGCTGTCGGTCATTCCGGCCTTCATCGGCATGGCGTATCTGGGCTTTTCCATCAACGTGGTGACCTTGTTGGCGCTGTCTTTGGTGATTGGCGTGCTGGTGGACGACGCGATTGTCGAGGTGGAAAACATCGTGCGCCATTTGCGCATGGGCAAATCGCCCTACCAGGCGGCCATGGAAGCGGCTGACGAAATTGGCCTGGCTGTGATCGCCACCACCTTCACCTTGATCGCGGTGTTCTTGCCCACGGCATTCATGAGCGGCATTCCGGGCAAGTTCTTTAAGCAGTTCGGCTGGACGGCGTCGCTGGCGGTGTTCGCCTCGCTGGTGGTGGCACGGGTGCTCACGCCCATGATGGCGGCGTACATCCTCAAACCCATCGTCACCGCCGCGCACGAACCCGGCTGGCTCAAGCGCTACATGGTCTGGGCCACTTGGTGCATGCGGCACCGCCTGGTCACCATGGTCTTGGCCACGCTGTTTTTCATCGGCTCCATCATGCTGGTGCCGCTGCTGCCCAAGGGCTTCATTCCGCCCGACGACAACTCGCAAACCCAGGTCTATGTGGAGCTCCCCCCCGGCTCCACACTGGCCCAAACCCAGGCCAGTGCCGAAAACGCCCGCACGCTCTTGATGACGGTGAATGATGTGAAAAGCGTCTACACGACGATTGGCGGCGGCAGTGCGGGCTCTGACCCGTTTGCCGGCAGCGGCGCGGCCGAAGTGCGCAAGGCCACACTCACCATCCAGCTGAGTGAGCGCGGCACACGACCGCGCAAGCAAACCATTGAAAACGACATCCGCACCGCGTTGCAGCAACTGCCCGGTGTGCGCACCAAGGTGGGCTTGGGCGGGTCGGGCGAGAAATACGTGCTGGTGCTCACCGGCGAAGACCCGCAGGCCCTGCAAACCGCGGCCATGGCGGTGGAGCGCGACCTGCGCACCATACAAGGCCTGGGGTCGATTGCGTCCACCGCCAGCCTGGTGCGCCCCGAGATCGCGGTGCGCCCCGACTTTGCCAAAGCCGCCGATTTGGGCGTGACCAGCGCCGCCATCAGCGACACCTTGCGTGTGGCCACGTTGGGCGACTACGGCCAGGCGTTGCCCAAGCTCAATTTGTCGGAACGCCAAGTGCCCATCGTCGTCAAACTGGGTGACGAGTCGCGGCATGACCTGGCCACGCTGGAGCGCCTGATGGTGCCCGGCAGCCGGGGCCCCGTCATGCTGGGCCAAGTGGCCAGCATCGAGGTGGCGGGCGGTCCGGCCGTGATCGACCGCTATGACCGCCAGCGCAACATCAACTTCGAGATCGAGCTGTCGGGCATGCCGCTGGGCGACGTGACGCAAGCGGTGCAACAACTGCCCGCGCTGCAAAGCCTGCCACCGGGCGTGAAGATCGTCGAGGTGGGTGATGCCGAAGTCATGGGCGAACTCTTTGCCAGCTTTGGCTTGGCCATGACGATTGGCGTGCTGTGCATCTACATCGTGCTGGTGCTGCTGTTCAAGGGCTTCTTGCACCCCGTCACGATTTTGGCGGCGCTGCCGCTGTCCTTGGGCGGCGCGTTTGTGGGTTTGCTGATCGCTGACAAAAGCTTTTCCATGCCCTCGCTCATTGGCCTGATCATGCTCATGGGCATCGCCACCAAAAACTCGATCTTGCTGGTGGAATACGCCATCGAAGCGCGACGCGGCAAACCCGCCGAGGGCGATCATCCTGCTGTGCCCGGCATGAGCCGCTGGGATGCGATGCTGGACGCGTGCCACAAACGTGCCCGGCCGATTGTCATGACCACCATTGCCATGGGCGCGGGCATGTTGCCGATTGCCGTGGGCTGGGGCGCGGCCGATTCGAGTTTCCGCTCGCCCATGGCCGTTGCTGTGATCGGCGGCCTGCTCACCAGCACCCTGCTTAGCTTGTTGGTGATTCCCGTGGTGTTCACTTACCTCGATGATGTGGGCCAGTGGTCTGGCAAGATGTTGAGGAAACTGACACAAGCAAGGAGCAAAGCATGAGCAACAAAGTGGCGATGGTGGTGGGTGGTGGCAGTGGCATGGGCGCTGCGGCGGCCCGCAAGCTGGCGCAAGATGGCTTTCAGGTGGCGGTCATGTCTTCGTCCGGCAAGGGCGAGGCGCTGGGCCGTGAATTGGGCGGCTTGGGGCTGACCGGCTCGAACCAGTCGAGCGAAGACCTGCAAAAGCTGGTCGATCAAACCATGGCGCGCTGGGGCCGCATCGACGTGCTGGTCAACAGCGCAGGCCACGGCCCCAAAGGCCCTGTGTTGGAGCTCACCGATGCGCAATGGCACTTGGGGCTCGACATGTATTTTCTGAACGTGGTGCGCGCCGTGCGTCTGGTGGCGCCCATCATGGTCCAGCAAAAATCGGGGTCCATCGTCAACATCTCCACCGCCTGGGTGGTCGAGCCCAGTGCGATGTTCCCGACTTCGGCTGTGGCCCGCGCGGGGTTGGCCGCTTTCACCAAACTCTTTGCCGACGAGCATGCGGCGCACCAGGTGCGCATGAACAATGTGCTGCCCGGCTGGATCGACAGCCTGCCCGCCCAAGAGCAGCGCCGCCAAAGTGTGCCCATGCAGCGTTACGGCACCAGTGAAGAAGTGGCCGCGACCATCGCCTTTTTGGCCTCGGATGCTGCGGCCTACATCACGGGCCAGAGCCTGCGCATTGATGGTGGGTTGATGCGTTCGATTTGATGCAGCTGGGCGCGCAGTCAAAAAACATGTTGTGCTGTCCTCACATCAAAACCGCTTGTGCTGTCGCCAAATAGACCGGGATGCCCAGCACGATGTTCAGCGGAAAGGTCAGCCCCAGGCTCAGACCGAAATACAGCGCAGGCTTGGCTTCGGGCAAGGCGCTGCGCAGCACGGCGGGCACGGCAATGTAAGAGGCGCTGGCGGCCAACACCATGAGCAAGGCGCCATCGCCTGCGCTCAGTTTCAAGACGACCGCCAGACCCAGGGCCAGTGCCGCGTGCACGATGGGGCCGAGCACGGCATAGGCGATCAGCACGGGCGACTGGCCTTTGACCTGCGGCAGGTTGCGCGCGGCCATCAAGCCCATGTCGAGCAGGAAGAAGGCCAACATGCCCTTGAAGAGGTCCACCGAGAAGGGGGCCATCGCCTCTTGGCCCGCTTCGCCGGTGATCAGGCCGATCACCATGGCCCCCAACAGCAGCAACTGCGCGCCATCGGTGAAGGACTCGTGCAGGATCTTGCCCACCGAGGCACCATGGGGCGCGGCAGACCCACCCGGCGCAGCCCCGCCCCCCGCTGGTGTCATGCCCCCTGGGGCCTTTTTTTGCCGCAGTGAATTGGCCACCACCACCGCCAGGATGATGGCGGGCGACTCCATCAAGGCCATGGCCGCGGCCATGTGCCCGCCATAAGGCACGCCTTGGTTTTCCAGCGTCTGCACCGCCGTGACAAAGGTCACCGCGCTCACCGAGCCGTAAGTGGCCGCCACAGCGGCCGCGTCAAAGCCGGAGACAAAGCGCCGCAGCACGGCGTAACCGATGAGCGGGATGACGATGGCCAGCGCCACAGCAGCGGCCAAGCTGATGCCCACGCTGGCCGTCAGGCCCGATTGCGACAGCGCAAAGCCCCCTTTGAGGCCCAGAGCCATCAACAGGTAGAGCGACAAAAAGCGGGAAATGGCGGGGGGGATTTCAAGGTTGGATTTGACGGTGCCCGCCAGCACGCCGAAGATGAAAAAGAGGATGGCGGGGTCGATCAAATTTTGCATGCATGTATTCCTTGCGCCGATCATAGAAACAGACGGGATGCTTGTAAAATCGATTCTTTACCCATTGACTATAGATAAAAGTCTATGAATGTCAGCTTCCGACAATTGCGCCTTTTTCTGGCTTTGGCCGAAACCGGCAGCGTCAGCGCCGCAGCCAAGATGATGCATGTCACCCAGCCCACCGCCTCCATGCAACTCAAGGACATGGCTGTGGCCGTGGGCCTGCCGCTGTATGAGTTGGTGGGCAAAAAACTTTACTTGACCGAGATGGGCCAAGAGTTGGCACAAACCGCACGCGCCGTGGCACACACCTGGGATGCTTTTGAACAAAACGTGGACGCGGCCAAGGGTTTGTCGCGCGGCAAGTTGCGGGTGGCGGTGGTCAGCACGGCCAAGTACTTCATGCCGCACCTGATCGGCAGCTTTTGCAAGCGCCATCCCGCCATTGATGTGTCACTGGAAATATTGAACCGCGATGGTGTGGTGCAACGCTTGCAGGGCAACCTGGACGACTTGTACATCATGTCCATGCCGCCCAAGGACATGGATTTGGGCGACGAGGCCTTCATGCCCAACCCGATCGTGGTGATCGCGCCCACATCCGACCCCTTGGCCAAACGCAGCGCTGTGCCTTTGCAAGAGTTGGTGCAGCGCCGCTTCATCTTCCGAGAAAAAGGCTCAGGCACACGCATGGCGGGTGACCAGTTTTTCCGGCAGATGAAGTTCCTCCCCGACGTGCGCTTGGAACTGGGCAGCAACGAGGCCATCAAGGAATCGGTGGCCGGTGGGCTGGGTGTTGGCGTCGTCTCGCGCCATGCCCTGCATGGCCATCAAAAAGAAAACGGCGTGAGTGTGATCGACGTGCAGGGCTTTCCCCTGCCCTCGGCCTGGCACATCGTTTACCCCGCAGGCAAAAAGCTGTCACCGCTTGCGCTGGCCTTCAAGCAGCATGTGCTCCAGCAGATCAGTCGGCGCAAATGACGGTTGCAGGGGGAGGTGAATGTGGGGTCATCCAGGGTGGCCGTGACGCGTGAAGCCCAGGTTGACCCACAGTCATGCCTCATCGGTGAACCGGCAGATTCAAAGTCCGAAATGCATTTTCAAAGGCGGGGCCCAAGCGGAAGGCACGGTCTGACAAAGAGGGCGATGTCAGGGGCGTTTGTTGCAAGCAGCGGTGGATGGCTTGCACCATGGCTTGGACATCGTCGATCGGGGTGAACACCACCAGATCTTCCCAATCGGCGTGTTGGCCTTGATCGGTGGCGGCTTCAGAAACGACACGCGCGCCCAAAGACAGGCATTCACAAATGCGCGTACTTTCGAGCAAGGCGTTGTCGTAATAGTGGATGTTGACCACCACCTTGGCATGCGCCATGGCACGCCACAGGTCTTTGCCATACAAGCTGCGTTCTGCCCGCACGTCAAAGTGCTCGCTCAGCACCTTGAGAAAAGCCTGTCTTCTTTTGTTTTTCAAGTCGCCATAAAACAGCACATCGCATGTGCGCGCGCTGCCTGAGTCGGTGACACCGCTTGAAAATTCGGCGCCAGGGTAGTGGGGCACTGGCGACAAGGGGACATGAAAAAGCATGTCGGCGGGGAGGCCTTGCTGAATCAAAAACTGGATGTTTTGCGCCGAGTAATCAAAAACCGCCACCGAGTTGTAAAGGATTTTCAAATAGTCGGGGGTGAACCACCGGGGATGGACGGACTGCTCCATTTGAAAAACGATGCGTTTTTCGCGCGGGGGCAAATGCGAAAACATTTGTGGGCAAATGACCAAGTACACATCTTCAGGAAAATCATCGGGCATGTCGTATTCGGTGCGCACCGCAAAACCCATAGCGTGCGCATGGGTCTGCAAGGCGTGCGCCACAAAAGTGGTGGCGCGTGTGCACACGATGACCAGCGTGCGTGCAGAGCCCAAGCTTTTTTGATCAAGGATGCGTTGGCGACGCAAAGGCCAATCGTTTGTGGGTGAGGGCGCTGGGTTTTGCAGGGCCTGAAGAAGCCATGCACGAAAAGCCGGGTGAATGTCTCCTGCATGCGGCCATATCCATGGTTTGAACAGGGAGCGCGGTGCCAGTTGGGCGTCAAAGACCAGCGATTTCAACCAGGTACGGGGCTTGCCGTTGGCATGAAAACCAATTTTTTTCAACAGACGGGCCATGTTTTGATTTCAGCTGACGCACACAAAGAAGTTTGTATTGTCACCAGAAACGCACGGGGATCATCGACCTGCGTTTTGGCCTTGCGAAGGCCATGCGCCCGAAGACGGCGGCGTCCGGGCTTTTACACCCCGTCCAACCCCGCACGCGTTGCATCCGCCTGCGCCCCGATCTGCGCTTTGTCTTCTTCACTCATGCGGCCCACATGCTTGACCATCAGCGCCGTGCGTGGGTTACCGGCAAAGTCTGGCTCGTGGCGGATCAAAAAGTCCCAATACAGCGTGGTCATGGGGCAAGCGTTGGGGCCGGTGCGCACTTCGGGTTGGTAGCGGCAGCCTTTGCAGTAGTTGCTCATGCGGCTGATGTACTGGCCGCTCGCCACATAGGGTTTGCTGGTGAAGCGCCCGCCGTTGGCGTGCAGGGCCATCCCTAGAGTGTTGGGCGTTTCCACCCATTCCACGGCGTCGACGTACATGGCGCGGTACCAGGCACTGACCTGTTGCGGCGACAGCCCCGCCAGCACGGCAAACTGCCCGGTGACCATGAGGCGCTGGATGTGGTGGGCGTAGCCGTGTTGCAGGCTTTGGCCAATGGTGGCTTGCATGCAGGCCATGTGCGTTTGGCCTGTCCAGTACCAAGCGGGCAAGTCGCGCGTGTGGCCATAATGGTTGGCCTCGGCCATGTGCGGCATGTCCAGCCAATACACCCCGCGAATGAACTCGCGCCAACCCAGCACTTGGCGAATGAAGCCTTCCACGCTGGCCAGAGGCAAGCCGCGTGCGTGGTAAGCCTCTTCTGCCGCTGTGATGACTTCACGGGGGTTGAGCAGGTGCAGGTTCAAGCTGCTGCCCACCAGCGCGTGCCAACCAAAAGGCAGCGTGGTCCACATGGCGTCTTGCCAAGCGCCAAAGTTTTCCAGGCGCTGCTCGATGAAATGTTGCAGTGCCAGCAAGGCGTCTTCTCGGGTCATGGGCCAGGCAAAGTCATCCAGGCTTCCTGGGTGGTTGGCATAGCGCGCGCGCACCAGCGTGATCACGTCTTGCGTGACGCGGTCCGGCGCAAAGCGGGCAGGCGGCGGCACGGTGCCCGGGCCTTTGGCCCCAAAGCCTTTGCGGTTCTCGGCATCAAAATTCCATTGGCCGCCTATGGGCTCTTTGCCGGCCATCAAGATGCCGTGGCGTTTGCGCATCTCGCGGTAAAAGAACTCCATGCGCAGCTCTTTTTTGTCGCCTGCCCATTTGGCAAATCCGGCGCGGCTGCACAAAAAGTGCGTGTCATCCACCCAGCGCAGCAGGACTTGGGCTTGCTTGGCCGCGTCTTCGATGAGCCTTTCCATGCGCCAAGCCCCGGTTTCCATCACCACCAGGGCTTTGGGGCGTTGGTCTTGCAGCGCTTGGGCCAAGCGGCCTGCAAAGTCGGGGGGCAGTTCGGCGTCGTTCACCTTCATATAAGTACAAGGCCAACGGCGGCGGTGCGCTTCGTTGGCAAAGTGCCGCATGCCCGACAAGAAAATCGCGATCCGGGCTTTGTGGTTCCAGACTTCGCCCGCTTCGCTGTCGGCCTCGATCATCAAGAGCCGGTCTTGCGCCGGGTCAAAATCGGCCAAGGCTGGGTTGTCCCAGCCCAGCTGGTCGCCCAAAACCAATATCAGGTGACGTGTCATGCTTTGTCTTTAGTGGGAGGGGTGTTCAGGATGGGGGGTCATGTACCGGGGGTCTTAGACTTGCCTGCCCTGCAACGGTCGCTGCAGTACAGCACACTGTCCCAATTTTTGGCCCAGCTTTTGCGCCAGCTCATGGCCCGGCCACAAACGGCACAAGGTTTTTGCGGCAAATCCTGTTTGTTCCCTTTAAAACCCGAGGGTTTGGGCATGTGCGTCTCCAATGAAAAAGGGCTGGCGTGACAATATAATCAAACAAGTTTAAACTGACCAGTCATAAAATAGGTTTTCAAGTGCAGATGAACCACTCTTCGGTAAAACAATGGGGCATTAATCTGGTGCTCATCGCCTTGGCCGCCATGCTGGGTTTGGTGCTGGAAACGGCGCAAGCCAGCCCGCAAACGGCTGTTCAGGCGCCCACCTGCCCTGCCGTTCTGAACCACAGCTTTGACCGCCTGCAAGACGAAAAGCCGCAGTCACTCTGTCAGTACGCGGGCAAGGTGGTGCTGGTGGTCAACACCGCCAGTTTTTGTGGTTTCACCTCGCAATACAAAGGCCTGGAAGCGTTGAACACCCAATACAAAGACCGTGGCTTGGTGGTGCTGGGCTTTCCTTCGAACGACTTTGCTCAGGAAAAAGGCAGCAACAAAGACATTGCCGACTTTTGCGAGAGCACCTTTGGCGTGAAGTTTCCTATGTTCACCAAAACCCAGGTCACCGGCGATGGTGCAGCCCCATTATTCAAGCAGCTCACCGCCCAAACCGGCCAAAAGCCCCGTTGGAACTTCCACAAATACCTGATTGGCCGTGACGGCAAGGTCATTGACCAGTACAGCAGCATGACGGGGCCGGAAAGCAAAACGCTGTTGTCCGCCATCGACACAGCGCTGAAAGCCAAACCATGAGCCGACGCATGAAACTGGCCATCGTGGGGTCTGGCATTTCCGGTCTGGCCGTGGCCCACACCCTGAAAGACCATGCTGACATCACCGTGTTCGAGGCGGGCGACTACTTTGGCGGCCACACCCACACGGTGGACATCACCCTGCCCACACCCAAGGGCCCGATCACGCATGGCGTGGACACGGGTTTTCTGGTGTTCAACGAACGCACCTACCCCAACCTGATCAACCTGTTTGCCGAGCTGCAGGTTGAAACCGCGCCGTCCAACATGTCTTTTTCGGTCAAGGTGCCGGGAGCGGTGAATGGCAAGACGCTGGAGTGGAGCGGCACCGACCTGAACAGCGTCTTCGCCCAGCGCAGCAACTTGGTCAACCCGCGGTTTTGGCGCATGTTGGCCGATGTGATGCGCTTCAATGCGCTGTGCACACGCATCGCCAATGCCCAGCGCGAACAAGACCTGCAGCAGCCGCTGGTCGAATTTTTTCGCACGCACAAGTTCAGCGCGTCTTTTCGCGATTGGTATTTCCTGCCCATGCTGGGCTGCATCTGGAGTTGCCCGACCGACCAGATGCTGCAATTTCCGGTGGCCACCATGATCCGGTTTTGCCACAACCACGGCCTGATCCAGGTGACCAACCGCCCGCAATGGTTCAGCGTGGTGGGGGGTGCACGCCACTACGTTGAGAAAATTCTGGCGGGTGTACACGACAAGCGCCTCAGCACCCCGGTGCGCCTGATCGAGCGCGACGCGCAAGGCGTGCGTATCATCACCGACGGTCATGCCGAACGCTTTGACGAAGTGGTGATCGCCACCCACACCGACCAGGCGCTGGGCCTGCTGCGCGAGCCCTCAAGTGAGGAGCGCAAGGTGTTGGGCGACATCCGTTACCAAGACAACCGGGCTGTTCTGCACACCGATGCCAGCGTTTTGCCGGCCAATCCCAAGGCCTGGGCCGCCTGGAATTACGAGCGCGCAGCCAGCACCGAGCGCGAGTCCTCGCGCGTGTGCCTGCATTACCTGATCAACCTGTTGCAAATCATCCCTTTTGCCCAGCCCGTGGTGGTGTCGCTCAACCCATTGCAGCCCATCGACCCGGCCACCATCGTGGGCGAATACGACTACGCGCACCCGGTGTTTGACCTCAAAGCGATTGACGCGCAAAAACGCGTGCCTTGGCTGCAAGGCCAGCACCACACCTGGTATGCCGGGGCCTGGACGGGTTACGGCTTTCACGAAGACGGCCTCAAGTCGGGCCTGCAAGTGGGCCGCGCTCTGCTCAAGCAAATCCACGAGCAAGGCGGCCTTCAGGAAAAACTGGCCGCATGACCTCAGTCACCGCACTCATTGGCTTGGGCCAAGTGCGCCACACGCGTCACCGCCCGGCCCACCACGCGTTCGTCTACCCGACCGCTTTTTTGATGCTGCCCATGCGCAGCTTGCAAGCGGGTGTGTGCCGCACCGATCTGGCCATCAACCGACGCGCCTGGTTTGCCTTTCACGATACCGACCACGGCGATGGCCGTCCCGCCGAGACCGGCGGGTCCTTGGCTTGGCTCGATGCCTTGCTGGACAAAGAAGGCGTCGAGGACGCCACAGGCGAGGTATGGTTACAGGCCTTTCCGCGGGTGTTGGGTCATGCCTTCAAGCCCGTGAGCTTTTGGTACGCACACCGCGCCGATGGCAGCCTGGCTGCCATCGTGGCCGAAGTGAACAACACCTTTGGAGAGCGGCATTGTTACCTGTTGCCCGAGCCGCACTACGGCCAAACGATTTTGGCCCACAAGGTGTTCCATGTCTCGCCCTTTTGCGATGTGCAAGGCGAGTACCGCTTTCGCTTCATGCGCACGCAGCACAACGGTCAAGACCGCATCGTGGCACGTGTGGACCATGGCGACGCCGATGGCCCCTTGATCGACACCAGCTGGAGCGGCGTGCTCGAGCCCGCAACCGCCGCCGCTTTGCACCGCGTGATGTGGCGCTATCCGCTGCTCACACTGGGTGTGGTGGCCCGCATCCACTGGCATGCGCTCTTGCTGTGGTCGAAAAAAGTACCGTTTTGGCGCAAGCCCGAGCCACCCCGCGATTTTGTGACCCGATGAACACTGGACCCCACCGGATGCCGCCCTCCATGAAGACCGCCGACAACGCCCAAGCCTTGGGCCACCGCACCACCAGCATTTCGCACGCCAGCCTGCCCAAAGCCGCTGCACGTCTGCTCAGCCTGTTGACGCGCCTGAAAATCGGCACGCTCACGGTGCACGCGCCCGATGGCAACAACCAGGTTTTTGGCACGCACGAGGCCCCGTTTGCCGCTTTGCACATTCACCGCTGGGACATGTGCGCCGAGGTGCTGAAATCGGGTGACATTGGTTTTGCCGAGGGCTATATGGCGGGCGACTGGACCACACCCGACCTGGCCGCTTTGCTGCGCCTGACCATTGCCAACCGTGACCACATTGAAAGTGCCATTTTCGGCCACTGGCTGGGGCGTTTGTTCTACCGCATCAAGCACCTGCTCAACCGCAACAACCGCAGCAACAGCCGCAAAAACATCCATGCCCATTACGACCTGGGCAATGCTTTTTATGAGCTGTGGCTGGACGGCACGATGAACTACTCATCGGCCTGGTTTGACGGTGACCGCACTAAAGACATGGCCGAGGCCCAAAAAGCCAAGGTGCGCCGCGCCCTGCGCATGGTCAATGCCCAACCCGGCGACCGGGTGCTGGAGATCGGCTGCGGATGGGGCGCTTTGGCCGAAGCGGCCACCACCGAGTTTGGGGCCCACATCACCGGCGTGACCTTGTCCACCGAGCAGCTGGCTTTTGCCAACGCCCGCATGCAATCGCTTGGCGTGCAGCCAAAAGCGGATTTGCGCCTGCAAGACTACCGTGACATCCAAGATGGGCCTTACGACGCGGTGTGTTCGATCGAGATGATTGAGGCGGTGGGTCAGGCGTATTGGCCCACTTACTTTCAGACTATCCACCGCATGCTCAAGCCTGGTGGGCGTGCCTGCGTCCAAAGCATCACGATCGACGACCGGTTTTTTGAGCGTTACTTGCAATCGACCGATTTCATTCAGCAGTACATCTTTCCGGGCGGTTGTTTGCCCAGTCCCGGCGAGTTCCGCAAACAAGCGCAAGCCGCTGGCTTGCAGGTGGTCGATGAGCTGAACTTCGGCCCCGATTACGCCGAGACGTTGCGCCGCTGGCGCGAGAGCTTCATGTCGCAGCTGGCCAGCGTGCGAGCGCTCGAATTTGACGACCGCTTCATCCGCCTGTGGTCCTTCTATCTGGCGTACTGCGAAGCGGCTTTCGACGAAGCCAGCATCGATGTGATCCAGTTCACCTTGGCCAAACCCGGCTAATGCCCATGCACACCTCACTGACAACCCGCGCCAAGTCCTGGTTGCTGCTGAACGGCTGGCGACACGGCTTTTTTCTGGTCTTGTGGGGCGGCTTGTTGGGCGCAGCACAAGCGCAAACCACCAGCGTGACCAGCCCCAACGCGGCCTACAGCCGCCCCGAAGTGGCGGGCCTGGGCGGCGTGGTGCCTACCGCGCCGGTGCGCCTGCGGGTTTGGGGATTTGAGGTGTATGACGCCAGGTTGTGGACGCCCCGGGGTTTTCGGCACAGTCAGGCCATGCAACAAGCCTTTGCCCTGGAGCTGCAATACCTGCGCAAACTGGAAGGCGCTGCCATTGCCAGCCGGTCGATTGACGAGATGCGGCGCCTGGGCAGCTTCACCGATGCGCAAGCGCAAAGCTGGCTGTCAGCCATGCGCGAGATGTTTCCCAACGTCAGCGCGGGTGAGCGCATCACTGGCATCAACCTGCCCGGTGAGGGGGCCGAATTTTGGGTCAATGGCCAGCGCGTGGGCGTGGTCAAAGACGTGAATTTCGCACGCTTGTTTTTTGGCATCTGGCTTGACGAACGGACCTCTGAGCCCAAGATGCGTGCGCAACTGTTGCAAGGCCTGCAACCATGAATGACTTGGCCGCGGTGAGCCCCAGCGTTTTGCAGCGCAAGACCTCGGCCGCCTATGGCTTGTTGGGCTTGCCTTTGGCGTTTGTGGCTTTGCCGGTGTATGTTCATTTGCCCAATGTGTACGCCCAGCAGTACGGTGTGCCCCTGGCGGCACTGGGTGCGGTGCTGTTGCTCAGCCGCAGCATCGACGCGGTGGTGGATCCGTGGCTTGGGCGTTGGGGCGACAAGTTGTACCGCCACTCGTGGCAGGCCGTGTGGCTGGCGGCGGTGTTGATGGCGCTGGCCGTGGCGCTGGGTTTTGCGGCTTTGTTTTTTCCGCCTGCGGCGGCCCTGTCGCCCACGGGTTTGCTGGTGTGGGTGGGCGCAGCGCTCACGCTCAGCCACTTGGCCTACAGTGGGTTGGGCATCTTGCACCAAGCTTGGGCGGCGCGGCAAGGCGGCGGGGGCATGGCGCAAAGCCGCTGGGTGGCTTGGCGCGAAGGGTTTGCATTGATCGGGGTGTTGCTGGCGTCCGCCCTGCCCGCGCTGTGGGGCTGGGGGCCGACCACGGCCTTGCTGGTGCTCATGCTGGCGCTGGGCTTGTTCTCTTGGCGGCGGGTTGCGCGCAGCGCCTTGGCATCGACCACCGCGCTGGTGCCCGGGCTTGCGGTCGGCAGCCTTTGGCAGCCGTGGCAGCACGCGGGCTTTCGCCGGCTGTTGATGGTGTTCATGCTCAATGGCCTGGCCAGCGCCGTGCCCGCCACGTTGGTGCTGTTTTTTGTGCAAGACCTGTTGCAAGCGCCTAAAGCCATGGAGCCGCTGTTTCTGGGTTTGTATTTCGCCGCCGGGGCGCTGTCGTTTCCGCTGTGGCTCAAGGTGATCGACCGCATTGGCCTGCTGCGGACCTGGGCCATGGGCATGACTTTGTCGGTGTTGGCTTTTGTGAGTGTCATCACATTGGGCGCAGGCGACACCACCGGCTTTTTGGTGGTGTGTGCCTTGTCGGGCATGGCGTTGGGCGCTGACCTCACCGTGCCCGGTGCACTGCTCAACCAACTGATCGACCGCTGCGGTGAGCGCGGCCGCACAGACGGCGCGTTCATGGGCTGGTGGAATTTGGCCACCAAACTCAATCTGGCTCTGGCCGCCGGGCTGTCTTTGCCATTGCTCGGCTTGTGGGGTTATGCCCCGGGGCAGCAGGGTGCCGATGCCGTGTTGGCGCTGGGCTTGGCTTACGGCCTGCTGCCTTGCGTGCTCAAGCTTCTGGCCGGACTGGCTTTGTACGAGGGCCTGATGCGTCGCCCCGATTTGATGTCGGGTCCTGACCTGGCCCACCCTTCGGCATGAGCCGCTTTGAACGTAGACAACGGGAGTTTTCCATGCGCCATCCAAATGCCATGATCCACCGCCGCACGGTCCTGACCCGCTTGGGTGCATTGTCCATAGTGGCGGCCACGCCCTTTGTGGCCAGCTGCGCCGGGCCGCAAGTGCAAAACTACGCGCAAGAAAAACCGCTGCTGGATTTGCGCACCTACTTCACCGGCACCATCGACGCGTGGGGCGTGTTCACCGACCGCAGCGGTCAGGTGGTCAAACGCTTCACCGTGGTGATGGACTGCAGCTGGAACGGCGACGAGGGCGTTCTGGACGAAGCCTTTGTGTACTCGGACGGCACCCAACAGCGCCGCATCTGGAAGCTCAAGGCCGGACCCAACGGCAGCTACACGGGTCGCGCCGACGACGTGGTGGGTGAAGCCTCTGGTCAGGTCAGTGGCAACGCATTCCGCTGGGGCTACACCTTGGCTCTGCCGGTCGATGGCCGGGTCTGGAACGTCGATTTTGACGACTGGATGTACCTGATGGACGACCGCGTCATGCTCAACAAAGCCACCATGAGCAAATGGGGTGTGAAGCTGGGCGAAGTCACTTTGTCTTTCACGCGCCGCACGCCTTTGGCGGCTAAGTCGGGTTGATGCTCATGAACTCCCATTCCTCTGGCGTGGCCGCCATGCCCACTGAAGCCCCCGACATGGCCATGCCCAAAGCAGGCCCACAAACTGCAGCACCCGCCCCGCAGGTGCAAGTCAGAAGCTGGCTGCAGCTCAACACGCCCCTCACCCATTGGCAGGGCCGCCGGGTCTGGCTGGTGGGCGCATCCACCGGCATTGGCCTGGCCTGCGCCCAAGCGCTGCGCGCGGCAGGGGCCCAGGTGGTGGTGTCGGCCCGCAACCCACAAGGCGTGCAAGACTGGGCCGCGAAAGATGCGGGTGTGCAGTGGCGTGCACTGGACGTGAGCGATGCGTTCCAAGTGAAGGTCACGGCCCGCGCCCTGTTGGCCGAAGGCCCGCTCGACATGGTGGTCTACGCGGCCGGCACCTACCGCGCCCAACGCGCCACGGCCATGGACATCGACGACTTGTTGCAGCACGACAAGGTCAATTACCAAGGTGCTTTGCAGGTGATCCACGCGGTGCTGCCGGGCATGATCGCCCAGCGCAGTGGGCACATCAGTCTGCTCAGCAGCGTGGCGGGTTGGCGCGGCCTGCCCAATGGCTTGGCCTATGGCCCGACCAAGGCCGCCCTCACCCACTTGGCCGAGACGCTGTACATGGACTTGCAAGACCAAGGCATTGGCGTGAGCGTGGTCAACCCCGGGTTTGTCGCTACGCCGCTCACGGCGCAAAACCAGTTCACCATGCCCGCTCTGATCAGCCCCGAAGAGGCTGCGCGCCAAATGCTCAAGGGTTGGGCACAAGGCCAGTTCGACATCCATTTCCCCAAACGCTTCACCCTTTGGCTGAAATTGCTGCGCTTGCTGCCCTACCGCCTGTATTTTCCGTTGGTGCGCAAGTTCACGGGGCTTTGAGCCCGCATGGAAAGCCACACATGAACTGCCGACAAGCCACCGAAAACCTGGCGACTTTTTTTGAAACCCTGTCGCCACAAAGCGTGGCGCAGCTGCACACGATTTATGACGCGCAAGCCCGCTTTAAAGACCCCTTCAACGAGGTGCAGGGTTTGCCCGAAATCGAACAGATTTTTCAGCACATGTACGTGGCGCTGGACCAGCCGCACTTTGTCGTGACCGGCCAGGTGGTGGACGGCGCACAGGCCTTTTTGACCTGGGAATTTCGTTTTCGGTTCAAGCGCTTTGACACCACCACCTTGCAAGCCGTGCGCGGTGCCAGCCATGTGGTGTTCAACAATCAGGGTTTGGTGACCATGCACCGCGATTACTGGGATGCGGCCGAAGAGCTGTACGAAAAACTGCCGGTGCTGGGCGGTGTGATGCGGTGGCTGAAAAAGCGCGCCAACACCTGAAGCCTTTCAAAGGCGGGGCGACTGGGCGACCTCAAAACTCAAAGCCACCTTGCCTGCGCACCGCCTCAGAGGCGGGACCACTCAACAGGTTGGCCAAGAGCTGAGCCTGTTGCAGGTTTTGCGTGTGGGTGCAAATGCCCAGCGTGTAGTTGGTGTTCAACTCGAATTCAGCAGGCAGTACCGCGACCAAGTCCACACCTTGGGTGTAATTGATCTCGGTGATTTGTGTGCAGCCGATCAGCGAGCTCTCGTTGCTCAGCGCCATCGCGCCCATGGCCGTGGCACCGTTCGGGAAGATGCGGAATTTGCTGCGCAAGCTTTCATCGAGCCCAAGTGATTTGAGCACGTTCATGAAGTGGATGCCGGCCGTGGCTTTGTCCGGGTCTGGAAAGTAAATGCCCTCAGCAGTACTCATGGCCGCATGCAATTCGGCGCGGGTGCCCACGGGCGGATGTGGTGTGCCGCTGCGCACGGCCACACCGGTTTTGACCAATCCCAGCGATCGCGCACTGCCAGGAACCACGTGGCCTGAAGCGATCAGCTGCTCGATCAGGGGTTTCGTCAGAATCACGACATCGCAAGGTGCGCCGCCCACCAGTTTGTCGCGCATCATGCCCACCGCGCTGAAGGTGCCGTCGATGCGGCTGCCGGTGGCTTGTTCAAACTGGGCCTGAACGCCCTGGACCACGGCTGCGGCTGCGCCGCCACTCAATACATGCATGTTGTGCTTTCCATCAAGGGGCAAAAGTGGCCGTTGTAACGCTTCAGTCCGGCTTGGCGCCCGAGACTTTGACGATGTTGGCCCACTTGGCGATGTCGGCGTTCAGGTACTGGTCAAATTCGGGCACGCTCATCGACATGGGCACCGCACCTTGCTTGGCCCAGGCGGCTTTCACTTCGGGGTTGTTCACGATCTTGCGCACTTCGGCGTTGAGTTTGCTCACCACATCGGCCGGGGTGCCCTTGGGCGCCATCAGGCCCAGCCAGATGCTGGCTTCAAACCGGGGCACACCGGACTCGTGGACGGTCGCCAAATCCGGCAGGTTGTTTGAGCGGGTCAAGCCGGTGCTGGCCAGCGCCCGGACCTTGCCCTCGCGTGACAAAGTCGCCATGGTGGTCTCGGCATCGAACATCACATCCACCTGTCCGCCCACGATGTCGGTGCGTGCACCGGAGCTGCCTTTGTAGGGCACGTGGGTCATGTCGATGCCCGCCAAGAACTTGAACAACTCGCCCGCCATGTGGTACGGCGTGCCGTTGCCCGATGAGGCGTAATTGATCTTGCCGGGTTTGGATTTGGCCAAGGCCACCAGCTCACCCACTGTTTTGACAGGCACAGAAGGGTGTGCCACCAGCAAGAGCGCTGAATAATTGATCGGCGCGATGCCCACAAAGTCACGCATCAAGGCAAACGGCTTGGTCGGGATCAAGGACTCGTTGACGGTGTGCGTGTTCGACATCATGAGCAGCGTGTAGCCATCGGCCGCTGACTTGGCCACCAGATCGGTGCCGATGATGGAGCCTGCACCCGGTTTGTTGTCGATCACAAAGGTCTGCTTGAGTTCATCGCCCAAGCGTTGCGCCATGAAGCGGGCGTAGTTGTCGGCGGGGCCGCCTGCGGCAAAAGGCACCACGATTTTCACGGGACGGTTGGGGTAGCTTTGCGCGTGCGCCAAGCCGCTGGCCATTGCCAAAGTCAAGGCGGTGAATTTCAGGGTCTTACTCAAGTAGCTCATGGGGTGTCTCCTATGGGTTGAATGGGAAAGCGTGGGGTCAGGCTTGGGCCATGGACCTGGGGTCAATCGACCTTGCCGATGCGCTTGACCAAGGCGCTCATTTCTTTGCCATCGGCCTGCACAAAGCGCTCGAACTCGGGCGCATCTTGGTACATGAACGAGGTGCCAGCAGAAGTCAGTGCGGCCACTGCGCGCGCATCTTGTGCCGCAAAACGGGCTGCTTGTCGCAAAGCGTCCACCACAGCGGCAGGGGTGTCTGCCGGTACAAACATGCCCGCCCATTGCGAGTATTGGATCGGCACCCCCAACTCTTTGAAGCTGGGGACCTCGGGCATGCTGGCCAGGCGTCCATCGCCCCAGTGGGCCAGGGCGCGCAAGCGGCCCGAAGCGATGTGCTGTTTCACACTGGCAGGGCCCGTGGACAGCGCTTCAATTTGCCCGCCCAGCAAAGACAAGACAGCTGGACCTGCACCCGTGTAGGGCACGTGCAGCATGAAGGTCGAGGTGGCGGCCTTGAGCTGCTCCATGGGCACATGCATGGTGCCGTAGTTGCCAGACGAACCGAAGCTGATGCGACCGGGGTGGGTCTTGGCATAAGCGATGAAGTCGGCGTAAGTTTTCCAAGGGCTGTCGGCACGCACCACCAGCACCGTGGGGTCGGCCGTGAAGCGGGCCACGGGTTTGAGCTGGTTCGTTTCGTACAGAGGGGCACGCTTGAGGATTTTGTCGGCTTCTGGCAAGACCACCAAGGAGGACAAGGACATCAGCACCGTGTAGCCGTCCGCCTTGGATTTGGCAACCTGTGCCATGCCAATGCCGCCACCTGCGCCCCCTTTGTTTTCTACCACGATGCTTTGCTTGAGGTGGCGTGACATGGCTTCGGCCACGGGACGCCCCACCGTGTCGGCCACGCCACCGGGTGGGAACGGCACCACCATGGTGATGGGTTTAGTCGGGTAAGCCTGCGCCATGGCATTCAGGCCTGTGCAGGCCCATGCTGCACACAGCGTGGCGGCCAAGAGTTGTCGTTTTTGCATGTCTGGTTTCCTCGGTTGGCTTGGGTGCGCAACGGCCCGCGCGGTATGGTTTTAAACGAAACGGTTTTCGATGTGGCCCACGCCCTCGATCTCAACCCGGATCACATCGCCTTTGGCGATGTAGCGCGGCGGATTCATGCCCATGCCCACGCCAGCAGGTGTGCCTGTGGCGATGATGTCGCCGGGGTAGAGCGTGATGCCGCGTGAGATGGTCTCGATCAGGGTGGGGATGTCGAAAATCATGTTTTCAGTCGGGCCGTCCTGGCGCAACTCGCCATTGACCCAGCAGCGCACCCGGGTGTTGCGGCCATCGATCTCGTCGGCGGTCACGATCCACGGGCCCATGGGGCAAAAGGTGTCGAACGACTTGCCCATGTCCCATTGTTGGTGGCGCATCTGCACGTCGCGTGCCGTCACGTCGTTGACCACGGTGTAGCCGAACACATGCTTCATGGCGTCGGCTTGGCTGATGTTTTTGCCGCCCTGACCAATGATCACCGCCAGCTCGGCCTCGTAATCGATTTGCTCGGAGACTTCGGCGCCGGGCAGTTGCACGTCGTCGGTGGGGCCGACCACGCACTCGGGCACTTTGGTGAACACGATGGGCCAGGCTTTGGTGTCGGTGTTGCTGTCCTTGAAGACCGAGGCTTGCAGCTCTTTGGCGTGCGCATGGTAGTTGCGGCCTACGCACCACACGTTGCGGCGGGGCATGGGCAGGGGCGACTCAAGTTTGACCGAGGACACGGCCAGCGCCGCACCCGCCAAGGCAGGCAAAGGCTGCCCGGTAACCAGGGCCTCAATGAGGGGCTGTGCCCCGCGTTGGGCTTGTGATTCACTCAGGGCAAAAGCCGTGACCTGCAGACCGTCGGCCGATACCTGGCCGACATGGCGTTTTCCGTGGTGAGCAAATGTGGCGATGCGCAAAATTCTTCTCCTGGGGCAGGTGACCCGTTAGGGCTTGTTCAATAAAAAAGGTTGCAGTGCAACCAATGCAAACCATCATACGGAGTGAGGCGGCCTGGTCAAGACCCGTACCGGACAATGTGCATGAGGGTTTTTACGGGGTGATGTCGGTGTGGTACTGGGGCTTTCGCCTCGTCGTTGTGACGTTTGTGGGAGTTATGCCTTGAGCACGAGGGTGTCAGGCGGGTGTTGCCAAAGGCTGTCAACGCGAAGGTTAAATTGGTATGATTTGGTTTTTCGCCAACTTCTCACACCGTGGACTCCTCTTACCTCTTTCGCGCCACCTTGCTCGACCAGTTGCACAGCGGCCAGTGGCAGGCCGGTGAGCGTTTGCCGACCGAACGCGAGTTTGGTGAGCAGTACCAGATCAGCCGCAGCACGGTGCGCAAAGTGCTGGCCGACATGAAGGCCCAAGGGCTGATCGCCCAGACTGTGGGCAGTGGCACCTATGTCACCGACAAGGCGGTGGTCGGTGTCAGTTCGAAAAAGACCACGCCGGTTAATGCGCCCGATGCCGCCTGGCACACCAGTCCGGCCGAACTCATGGAGGCGCGCATGGCCCTGGAGCCCGCCATCATCGAGATGGTGATCGGCAACGCCACCCTGGCTGATTTTGAGCAAATGGACCACTGCTGCACACGCGCCGAAGCGGCAACCAGTGTCGAAGAGTTCGAGGTCTGGGATGGCATGTTCCACGAAATCATTGCCCGTGCCGCACACAATACCTTTGTGGCCCGTTTGTTCAAGCTCATGAACCAGGCCCGCGCCCAAGGGGAGTGGGGCATGCTGAAAAAACGCAGCCTCACGCCTGAGCGGCGTTTGACTTACCAGTCAGAACACCGCGCTTTGCTGCAGGCCATCAAAGCCCGCGACCCGGTGCTGGCCAAGGCCTTGGCCACGGAACACCTGGTCCATGTGCGGCGCAATTTGTTGAACTACTGAATGGCCCACCTTTTGGGCCCCAGCTTCATCAAGTCGGCGAGGTGTCGATGAAGCTGGGCCGCTGCGCCAACTTGTCGTGCAGCTTGTGCAGATTGGGGTATGGCGTGCGCCAGTCAATTTGAGGGAAGCGGAAATCCAGATAGGCCACGGCACAGACCACGGCAATATCGGACAGACTCAGGTGGATACCGGAACAAAATGCTTTGTCGCCCAAACCGGTGCTCATGGCACGCAGAGCGTGCTGAATCTTGTCAAGTTGGCGATCGATCCACGCCTGGCTGCGGTGGCTGTCTTCGCGGCCGGTCCAAACGGCCTCCATGCGGGCCAGCAGGGCCGCGTCCAGCAGGCCATCGGCCAAGGCTTCCCAAGTCTTGACTTCGGCGCGCTCACGACCGGCCGATGGAATGAGCTTGCCCACGGGAGACAAGGTGTCCAGGTACTCCACGATCACGCGCGAATCAAACACCGCTTCACCGGCCTCCATCACCAGACAGGGCACTTTGCCCAGGGGGTTGGAGGCGTGTATCAGGGTCTGGGCCGACCACACGTCTTCGGTGACGAACTGGTAGTCCAGCTTTTTCTCGGCCATGACAACACGCACCTTGCGAACATAAGGACTGGTGACCGAGCCAATGAGTTTCATAAATCAGAAGAATTAACAAATAAATGGATATCGGATTCTAGATTAAACAGAAGAATGTCTTTGGAGTTTTACGCAAGTTGGTGCGCCTGCGGGGGACAGGCTCGGTGCGTGCAACGGGCCGAATCGAGGTGACAGGGTGCGGGAATTACAATCAACGTATGAATTTCACCCCTATTTCTGCCCTGTCGCCGCTGGATGGCCGTTATGCCAGCAAACTCAATGCTCTGCGCCCGCTCATGAGCGAGCAGGGTTACATGCACCGCCGTGTTCAGGTCGAAATTGCTTGGTTCATCGCTTTGTCCGATGCGGGTTTTGCCGAATTCAAGCCCCTGACCTCCGGCGCACGCGCCTATTTGACAGCGTTGGTGAAGAACTTCTCAGAAGCCGACGCCGTGGCCATCAAGGCATTTGAAAAAGTCACCAACCACGATGTCAAGGCTGTTGAGTACTGGATCAAGTCCAAGTTCAAGGATCGCCCTGAGCTGGAAAAAGCGGCCGAATTCGTGCACTTTGCCTGCACCAGCGAAGACATCAACAACACCAGCCACGCCTTGCAACTCAAGGGCGCACGCGCCCAGGTCATCCTGCCGGGGCTTGATGGCCTGATTGCCAAGTTGCGTGACATGGCGCACACCTTTGCCGACGTGCCGATGCTCAGCCGCACGCATGGCCAGACCGCTAGCCCCACCACGGTGGGCAAGGAAATGGCCAATGTGGTGGTGCGCCTGAAGGGCTGCCGCGAAAAAATTGCCGCTGTGCAATTGATGGGCAAGATGAATGGCGCGGTCGGTAACTACAACGCCCACTTGTCGGCCTGGCCCGACTTTGACTGGGAAGCCTTTGCCCGCAAAGTGGTGGAAACCCCGGAGATCAGCGAAACACACAGCAGCCAATGGGGTCTGGGTTTGACTTTCCAGGCCTTCAGTATTCAGATCGAGCCGCATGACTACATGGCCGAGCTGTTTGACGCCCTAGCCCGCACCAACACGATTCTGATTGACCTGTCGCGTGACATCTGGGGCTATGTGAGTTTGGGCTACTTCAAGCAACGCCTCAAAGCCGGTGAGATCGGCTCCAGCACCATGCCGCACAAGGTCAACCCCATCGACTTTGAAAACGCCGAAGGCAACCTGGGCCTGGCCAACGCTGTGCTCAAGCACCTGAGCGAGAAGCTGCCGATCAGCCGCTGGCAGCGGGATTTGACCGATTCGACCGTGCTGCGCAACATGGGCGTGGGCCTGGGCTACACCGCCTTGGCTTATGCCTCCTTGATGACCGGTTTGAACAAGCTCGAATTGAACGAAGAAGCCTTGGCCGACGACTTGAATGGCGCCTGGGAAGTCCTGGCCGAGCCGATCCAGACCGTGATGCGCCGCTATGGCGTGCAGGGCGCTTATGAAAAACTCAAGGAAGTCACGCGTGGCCGGGCCGTCACGGCGGCCGACTTGCATGGTTTGATTCACGCTTTGGAGATCCCGCAAGCCGACAAAGACCGCCTGCTGGCCATGACGCCGGGCAGCTATGTCGGCAAGGCGGCCGAGTTGGCGCGTCGCGTCTGAGGTTTCAACGAAGACAGTCTTTACATTGCTTGTCACCCCGGACTTGATCCGGGGTCCATCTTTCCCCGCCATGGATGCCGGATCCAGTCCGGCATGACAGATGCAGGCGCAAACTCAAGAAGCCCATGGCCCTCAAATCCACCATCTACAAAACCAACCTGTCGATCGCTGACATCGACCACAGCTATTACGAAGACCACCAGCTCACGCTGGCGCGTCACCCCAGCGAGACCGACGAGCGCATGATGATCCGCCTGCTGGCGCTGGCCATCAACGCTTACAAGCTGCAGGCCGTGTGCAACGGCGACGGCAAGCTGGCCTTTGGTGCGGGCTTGTCAGACCCGGACGATCCGGACTGCAGCCTGCGTGACTTCACGGGCCGCACCCGCATGTGGATCGAAGTCGGCCAGCCCGAAGACAAGCCCATCATGAAAGCCTGCCAGAAGGCCGATGAGGTGCTGTTGTATTGCTTTAACCATGCAGCCGAAGTTTGGTGGAAAGGCATCGAGACCAAGCTCACCCGATTGGACAAGTTACAGGTCTGGCGCGTGCCCACCGAGGGCTCGCAGGAGTTGGCCAAACTGGCCGAGCGCAGCATGCAGCTGCAAGCCACGGTGCAAGAAGGCGCAGTCACCTTCAGCAGCGACAAAGGCAGCGTGCACATTGAGTTGATGCGCTGGAAATAAGGGGCACCTTTTGCGGACGGGCAGCTGTCACACCGCCGCTCAACCCCTTCTGAGCTTGGCTTGCAAAGGACTTTTACAGGCCCAGCATCAAGGAGATGTTCTGCACCGCCGCGCCGCTGGCGCCTTTGCCCAGGTTGTCCAATCGGGCGATCACCACGGCATGGCGGGCCTCTTCATTGGCAAAAACCCGAATTTCTAGCTGGTTGGTGTTGTTCAGGGCGGTGGCGTCCAGTTTGGCATCGGCCGTGGCTGGCAGCACGCTCACCCAGCCGCCTGCAGCCTGGCTGGCCGCGTAGTGCGCCTGCAAGGCCGCGTGCAGGTCAGCACCCGTGGGCTTGCCCGGCAAGCTGTCGAGATGCAGTGGCAGTTGCACCAGCATGCCTTGGCGGAAATTGCCCACGGCGGGCACGAACAAGGGCCGCGTGGTCAGTCCGGTGTAGCGCATGATTTCGGGAATGTGCTTGTGTTTAAGACCCAAAGCATAGGCTTCATGCAAGGGGGCAAGGCCCGCTTCGTAGTCTTCGATCATGGTTCTGCCACCACCGGAGTAACCACTCACTGAAGGCAGGCAGACCGGAAAATCAGCAGGCATCAGCCCCGCATCGATCAAGGGCCGCAAGATGGCGATCGCGCCCGTGGCGTAGCAACCGGGGTTGGCCACGCGCTGGGCCTGGCGTACTGCGGTGGCCTGATCGGCGGCCAGCTCGGGAAAGCCGAACACCCAATCGGGGTGGCAACGGTGCGCGGTGGAGGCGTCCACCATGCGCGGTTTGACACCGGACAGGCGGTCGATCATGGCCACCGACTCGATGGCGGCATCGTCGTGCAGACAAAGCACCACCAAATCGGCCGCTGACATCAGCTCGCGCTTGGCTTCGGGGTCTTTGCGGCGTGCCGGATCGATGCTGAGCACATCGATCTGGGCCATCAAAGCCAGGCGCTCGCGAATTTGCAAACCTGTGGTGCCTGCTTCGCCATCGATGAAAACTTTCGCCATAGGTATTGCTTTCTGAGGGGTTCTGGTGCCATGCGTCAAGTCGATGTAAGACGCAAGGTTCAGTATTGGTGCATTGCAACATGATACAGTCGCACGCTGCAGTGTCCAGAGCCTGCTGGACGGCCCTTCTTAAATGAAGGACCGCAGCGGACCGGTCGAATTCCACCCCTCTGAGAGAAGACCTCATGAAGATTCACGAGTACCAAGGCAAGGAAATCTTGCGTCAATTCGGCGTGCCCGTTCCCCGTGGCATCCCGGCGTTCACCGTTCAAGAGGCGATCGAAGCCGCTCAAAAATTGGGCGGCCCTGTGTGGGTGATCAAGGCCCAGATCCACGCCGGTGGGCGCGGCAAAGGTGGCGGCGTGAAGGTGGCCAAGACCATTGACGACGTGAAGCGCATCTCTGGCGAGATCCTGGGCATGCAGCTCGTCACGCATCAAACGGGCCCAGTCGGCCAAAAAGTCCGTCGCCTTTATATTGAAGACGGCGCTGACATCAACAAAGAGTATTACGTGTCGGTTGTGACGGATCGCGCCACCCAAAAGGTCGCTTTCATCGCATCCAGCGAAGGCGGCATGGACATCGAGGAAGTGGCGCACAGCACCCCCGAAAAAATCATCACCGAATTCATCGATCCGTTGACCGGTTTGGGCGACGCCCAAGCCAAGAAGATCTCCGACGCCATTGGCATGCCAGCGGACTCCACCGCCCAAGCCGTGGACATCTTCAAGAAGCTGTACCAGTGCTACATGGAAACCGACGCGTCGTTGGTGGAAATCAACCCCCTGAACCGCGACAGCAAAGGCAACGTGATGGCCTTGGACGCGAAGTTCAACTTCGACGCCAACGCCCTGTTCCGTCACCCCGAAATCGTGGCTTACCGTGATTTGGACGAAGAAGATCCGGCCGAAGTGGAAGCTTCCAAGTTTGACTTGGCCTACATCAGCCTGGACGGCAACATCGGTTGCCTGGTCAACGGTGCTGGCTTGGCCATGGCCACCATGGACACCATCAAGTTGTTCGGCGGAGAGCCGGCCAACTTCTTGGACGTGGGCGGCGGCGCAACCGCCGAGAAGGTCACTGAAGCCTTCAAGATCATGCTGGCCAACAAGAATGTCAAAGGCATTTTGGTCAACATCTTCGGCGGCATCATGAAGTGCGACACCATCGCCACCGGCGTGATCACCGCGTGCAAGGCCGTGAACCTGTCCGTGCCACTGGTGGTGCGCATGAAGGGCACCAACGACGAGCTGGGCAAGAAGATGCTGGCCGAATCCGGTCTGCCGATCATCTCTGCCGACACCATGGCCGAAGCCGCGACCGCCATCGTCGCCGCCGTCAAATAAATGACTTTGTGGGACAGATCTTGAGCTCTGTCCCCAACTGATTAGGAAAACCCATGTCCATCTACATCAACAAAGACACCAAAGTCATCACCCAAGGCATCACCGGCAAAACCGGTCAGTTCCACACTGAAAAGTGTCAGGAATACGCGAACGGCAAGAACTGCTTCGTCGCGGGTGTGAACCCCAAGAAGGCGGGCGAGTCCATCTTCAACATCCCAATTTATGCCTCCGTCAAGGAAGCCGCCACACAAACTGGCGCGACCGTGTCGGTGATCTACGTGCCCCCAGCCGGCGCAGCAGCGGCCATCTGGGAAGCCGTTGAAGCCGACCTGGACTTGGCGATTTGCATCACCGAAGGCATTCCCGTCCGTGACATGCTCGAAGTGCGCAACAAGATGAAGGCCAAAGAAGCCGCTGGCGGCAAGCGCACGTTGCTGCTGGGGCCCAACTGCCCCGGCTTGATCACCCCTGACGAAATTAAGATCGGCATCATGCCCGGTCACATCCACCGCAAAGGCCGCATTGGCGTGGTGTCCCGTTCGGGCACTTTGACCTATGAAGCCGTGGCGATGTTGACCGAAGTGGGTCTGGGCCAGTCCAGTGCTGTCGGTATTGGTGGCGACCCGATCAACGGTTTGAAGCACATCGATGTGATGCAGGCTTTCAACGACGATCCCGACACCGACGCCGTGATCATGATCGGTGAAATCGGCGGTCCCGATGAAGCCGAAGCCGCCATGTGGTGCAAGGCCAACATGAAAAAGCCCGTGGTGGGCTTCATCGCTGGTGTGACGGCCCCTCCCGGCAAGCGCATGGGCCATGCGGGTGCTTTGATTTCCGGTGGTGCCGACACGGCCGATGCCAAGCTGGCCATCATGGAAGCGTGTGGCTTCATCGTCACACGCAACCCCTCAGAATTGGGCAAACTGCTCAAGGCTCAGCTGAAGTAACCGGGGGTTTCCCCGGGTTGCAAGCCCGCAACCTCAATGGTGCTGTGGTTTACCACAATAGCGAAGCCGGATGTTCTGCGGAACAATTCGGCTTTTCGTTTTTTAAAATCATGACTCGCTGACCCCATTTCAGCTTCAAAGGAGTACCGTGGAAGAATTTATAACCGCTTCGTTCTGGGTCGCTGTGGCCCAGATCATCATGATCGACATCCTGTTGGGTGGCGACAACGCTGTGGTGATCGCGCTGGCTTGCCGCCAGTTGCCTCCTCACCAGCGCACCAAGGGCATCATGTGGGGCACAGCGGGTGCCATCGTCTTGCGCGTGATCCTGATCTTTTTTGCGCTCACCTTGCTGGCCATCCCCTTCCTCAAATTTGTGGGCGCCGTCTTGCTCATCTGGATTGGCGTGAAATTGCTCACCCCCGACGCCGACGACGACCACAGCAACATCCAGGGCAGCGACAAGCTCTGGGGCGCGGTCAAAACCGTCATCATTGCCGACTTGGTGATGAGCGTGGACAACGTGATCGCCATTGCCGGTGCTGCTCAAGTTTCCGGCAACCCGGATCACCAGATGCCTTTGGTCATCTTCGGCCTCTTGGTCAGCATCCCGATCATCGTTTGGGGCAGCCAGTTGGTGCTCAAACTCATGGACCGCTTCCCGATGATCATCACTGCGGGCGGCATGCTGCTGGGCTGGATCGCGGGCACCATGATGCAAACCGATCCCGGCCTTGTGGCGTATTTGCCGCAAGACAAGGTGTGGGGTTACGCCATGGGCTTGGCCGGTGCTTTGCTGGTGCTGGTTTTGGGCAAAATCATCATGGCGCGCCGCGCAGCCCCGGACAGCGCAGCTTAAACCTGACCCTCCTCTTCAGCCCCAAGTCGTCTCGCGACTTGGGGCTGTTGTTCGTTTGTGGGTTCTCTGTTCTCAACAGCGACAAACCACACTGGAGTTTGATGGGGGGATGACTTACCATCCCTATTCATTAACCAGGGAGAAAATGCCATGCAAAAAAGGCAGCAAGGTTTGACATTGATCGAGCTGATGATCGTCATTGCGATCATTGGCATTTTGGGCGCTTTGGCGCTACCGGCCTACCAGGACTACAGCATCCGGGCGCGGGTCTCCGAGATGCTGCTGGCCGCAGGCGGGTGCAAAACCGCCGCCAACGAAGCGATCACTTCGGCTTCTCAGGCCGATGTTTCTGCCACATTGCCCCTGGCCTGTGAAAACCAGACCACCAAATATGTCAGCCGCATCGGCGCCGATGCCAATGGCGTGATCACCGTGGTGGGCAACCATGAGACGCTGCGCGGCAGCACCAGCGCGTCGGCCAACAGCATCAGCTTGACGCCTATTCAGACAGGCAGTACCGCTGTCAACGGCAGCACCGATGGCGGCAAGCCCATCGCCAGCTGGCGCTGCGGGCCGGCGGCAACCAATGGCTTGCCAGTCAAATATTTGCCCGCATCGTGCAAGGCATCCTGACCTTTTTGACCCCGCTTGAACGCCCGGCCCTTGTCGGGCGGTGGTTTGTGGACTGAGCTCCGATGCCTGCGTTTCGGTCGACAGCGCAAGGCACTGGCCGCACACACCATGTGTGGCTGGTGTTTCTGTTGGCGTGGCCCTGGGTGCAGCCTTTTACCAGCCCCCCTTTGCCCAATGCGTGGCCATTGTTGATCAGCTGGACTTGCTTGGCATTGGCGTTGTTGGTGTCCCAGCGCCTGACGGTGGCCGTTGTGGTTCAAAGTTGGGCTATTGCCGCGTTGCTCAGCAGTGCCATGGGCTTGGTGCAGTTTTTTGGCCATGCCGAGTTTTGGGCACCTGCCTTGCATGTGCCCGACTATCTGGGTGACGCCATGGGCAACTTGCGCCAACGGAACCAGTTGGCCAGTTTGCTGGCCATGGGCATCTTGGCGGTGATGATCTGGCGTGCACTGGGCCTGTCCATTGCGCACAGCCTTTGGATGCTGGCCTTGTTGGCCGTGGGCATGGCTGCGACATCTTCGCGCACAGGGTTGCTCCAGCTGTTGTTCATCGGCCTGTGGATGCTGTGGCACCGTTCGGCCCCCAAAGGGCGCGAGGCATTGGCGCTCACTGCGTTCGTGCTGGGCGTGTACGTCTTGGCCTCATGGATTTTGCCTGGGCTGTTGCAGCAACTGAGTGGACAGGCCACGGACAACGCCATGGTGCGCATGGGCGCACTGGATGGCTGCGGCGGCCGCCAGGTGCTTTGGTCCAATGTGTTGCACTTGGTGGCCCAAAAACCGCTGGGCGGCTGGGGCTGGGACCAGCTGCGCTATGCGCACTACATCACCGATTACCCATCGCAACGCTTTTGTGACATGTTGGGCAACGCCCATAACCTGCCGTTGCACATGGCGTTTGTTTGGGGCGTGCCAGCCGCCTTGGCAGGGATGCTGGGTGTGGCTGTTTGGGTCATTCGTGCCAGGCCGTGGCGCTACAAAAGTGCAGGGCAACAGCTTGCTTGGGGGGTGCTCGGCGTCCTGGCGCTGCACAGTTTGCTGGAGTACCCGCTCTGGTACGGTCCCTTTCAGGTGGCCTTGCTGCTGTGTCTGTGGCTCATGGGTGGGCGGGTTTGGCAAGCTGGCCAAAACAGGGCGCGTACGACCGGCCTGAGTTTGGTTTTGCTGGGCATTTTGGCCTTCGTTGCCTACGACCATGCGCAAGTCCAACAGATTTACTGGCCTTCAGCGCAGCGCTACAGCGTCTGGCGTGGCCAAGCGCTGCAAGTGGCGCAACGTGCCTGGTTGTTTCGCGGCACGGCCTTGTTTGCGCAGGTCACCACCACGCCGGTGCAGGAAGGCAATGCCCGCGCCATGCTGGAGGACAGTTTGCGGGCCATGCACACGTCGCCCGAGCCGCGCGTCATTGAAAAACTGCTCGACAGTGCCCAGCTGCTGGGCGAAGACGCTCTGTATGAGGCGCATAAAAAGCATTTTCAGCGGGTTTATCCACAAGACTATCTGGCTTGGGTACACCATCGCCAACCTTGAACAAAAAGACCGTGCAGGTTCAAATTTTGAAAATGACCCCATTGGGCAATGGCATCAACCGACTGGTTTAAAAATGGGCAGCCAAGTACGAGGTGGGTACTTGGGTGACATAACGTCTTAGACATGCTTTGACGGCGCAATGAACGGGCAAGGTTAAAATCAGCTTCTTACCCAAGGAGCGTTGCAGCCCGCCGCCTTTAAGGTGCAGCGGGTCAGGCTTGGGGCCGTTCAATGTCTGAATGATTTTGCACAACGACGCTCACCTTCAATTCCAAGGTGAGCCCGTGTCCGTTGTCGCGTCCGAAATCGTGTCTGTTCCCCCCATGAAGTTGTCCGGTCTGGAGCCTGTCTCCATCGGCACAGCCTCGCTGTTTGTCAACGTGGGTGAGCGCACCAATGTGACCGGCTCCAAGGCCTTTGCCCGCATGATCCTGAACGGCGAGTACGAGCAGGCCTTGGCCGTGGCGCGTCAGCAGGTTGAAAACGGTGCGCAGGTGATCGATGTGAACATGGACGAAGCCATGCTCGACAGCCAAGCGGCCATGGTGCGGTTTTTGAACCTGATGGCCGGTGAGCCCGACATTGCCCGGGTGCCGGTGATGGTGGATTCGAGCAAGTGGTCGGTGATCGAAGCCGGTCTGCGTTGCATCCAAGGCAAGGGCATCGTCAACTCGATCAGCATGAAAGAAGGCTTGGACGAATTCAAGCGCCAGGCCAAGTTGGTCAAGCGCTATGGCGCGGCCGCGGTGGTGATGGCGTTCGACGAAAAAGGCCAGGCCGACACTTACGCGCGCAAGGTTGAAATTTGCGAGCGCGCTTACCGTGTGCTGGTGGACGAAGTCGGCTTTCCGCCGGAAGACATCATTTTTGACCCGAACATTTTTGCCATTGCCACCGGCATCGAAGAACACGACAACTACGCGGTGGACTTCATCAACGCCACGCGCTGGATCAAGCAGAACTTGCCCGGTGCCAAGGTGAGTGGCGGCGTTTCCAACGTGTCCTTCAGCTTTCGCGGCAACGACCCGGTGCGCGAAGCCATTCACACCGTGTTCCTGTTCCACGCCATCCAGGCGGGCATGGACATGGGCATCGTCAACGCCGGCATGATGGGCGTGTACGACGACCTGGAGCCCACGCTGCGCGAGCGGGTGGAAGACGTGGTGCTCAACCGCGTGCCTCAATACAAAGCAGGCGAAGCGCGCTTGACCCCAGGCGAGCGCCTGATTGAAGTGGCCGAAACCGCCAAGGGCGCGGCCAAAGACGACAGCCAAAAACTTGCTTGGCGCGGCACCCCCGATGGGCTTGTGGGCGTGGCGCAGCGCCTGAGTCACTCGCTGGTGCACGGCATCACCGACTTCATCAGCGACGATACCGAAGAGGCGTACCAAGAGATCCTGGCCAAGGGCGGTCGCCCGCTGCATGTGATTGAAGGCCCGTTGATGGACGGGATGAACGTGGTGGGTGACCTGTTTGGTCAGGGCAAGATGTTCCTGCCGCAGGTGGTCAAGAGTGCCCGCGTGATGAAGCAGGCCGTGGCGCATTTGCTGCCCTACATCGAGGCCGAAAAACTCGCGCAAGAAGCGGCGGGCGAAGACGTCAAAGCCAAGGGCAAGATCGTGATTGCCACCGTCAAGGGCGATGTGCACGACATTGGCAAAAACATCGTCACCGTGGTTTTGCAGTGCAACAACTTTGAAGTGGTGAACATGGGCGTGATGGTGCCCTGCCACGAGATCCTGGCCAAAGCCAAGGCGGAAAACGCCGACATCATTGGCCTGTCTGGCCTGATCACGCCCAGCTTGGAAGAAATGCAGTACGTGGCGGCCGAGATGGAAAAAGACCCGTATTTCCGCGATCGCCAGATGCCGCTTTTGATTGGCGGGGCCACCTGCAGCCGCGTGCACACTGCCGTGAAAATTTCGCCCCATTACAGCGGACCGGTGGTGTATGTGCCGGACGCCTCGCGCAGCGTGGGCGTGGCGCAAGGCCTGTTGTCTGAACAAGCGGCCAAGTTCATCGCCGACTTGAACACCGATTACGACAAGGTGCGCGAGCAGCACGCCAACAAAAAGCAAACGCCGATGTGGACGCTGGCGCAGGCCCGCGCCAACAAGACACCGATGGACTGGACGAAGGGTGTGCCCGCCGCGCCCAAGTTCATTGGCCGCCGCGTGTTCAAGAACTACGATCTGGCCGAGATCGCGCAATACATCGACTGGGGCCCGTTCTTCCAGACTTGGGATTTGGCCGGCCCTTACCCCGCTATCCTGGATGACGAGGTGGTGGGCGAGCAAGCCCGCAAGGTCTTGGCCGACGGCCGGGCCATGCTGCAAAAAATCATCGACGGCCGCTGGGTCACGGCCAACGCCGTGCTGGGCTTGTTCCCCGCCAACAGCGTGAATGACGATGACATGGCGCTGTACACCGATGCCTCGCGAAGCCAAGTGGCCATGACCTGGCGCGGCTTGCGTCAGCAGACCGAAAAGCAGCGCATTGAAGGCGTGATGCGCCCCAGCCGGTGCCTGGCCGACTTTGTTGCCCCGCAAGGCACAGCGCCAGACCATGTGGGCGTGTTCGCCGTCACCGCAGGCATTGGCGCTGACAAGCGCGCCGCCGCCTTTGAAGCCGCGCACGACGACTACAGCGCCATCCTGCTCAAGTCGCTCGCTGACCGCTTGGCTGAAGCCTTCGCCGAATGCCTGCACCACAAAGTGCGAACCGACTTGTGGGGTTACGCCGCAGGTGAGGCGCTGAGCAACGCAGACCTGATTGCCGAAAAATACCAGGGCATCCGCCCCGCGCCGGGCTACCCCGCTTGCCCAGACCACAGCGCTAAACAAGCCATGTTCGACTTGCTGCAATGCCAAGACATTGGCATGGGCCTGACCGAGAGCCTGGCCATGACGCCTGCGGCCAGCGTGAGCGGTTTTTACATGGCGCATCCCGAAGCGCAGTATTTCAACGTGGGCAAAGTGGGCGATGACCAACTGCAAGACTTGGCGCAGCGCAGTGGCGTGCAAGTCAAAGACCTGCAACGTTTGCTTGCGCCCAACCTCTGACGACGGGTCCTGGCGCAAGGGCGCAGGCCGCTTTCCGGTGAATGGCGCGGGTTGTTGACCTGGGCGGGTGTCTTCGCGCGATCACATGGGGTAAGCTTTTCATTTGTCACACTGCTTGGGAGAAAAGACCTATGAACCGTATCGCAATGCGCGTCAGCGCCTGGATGGCCACAGCGGCCTTGGCGCTCAGCCAGACCGGCTGCGGCTACAACGATTTCCAGCGCCTGGACGAGCAAACCACCTCGGCCTGGTCCGAGGTGCTCAACCAGTACCAGCGCCGTGCCGACTTGGTGCCCAACATCGTGGCCACCGTCAAGGGCGAGGCCAATTTTGAGCAGGAAACCCTGACCCAAGTCATTGAAGCGCGGGCCAAGGCCACCAGTTTCCAGATCACGCCCGAGGTGCTGACCAACCCGCAGGCTTTGCAGCAGTTTCAGGCCATGCAGGGCCAACTCTCCAGCGCCCTGTCGCGCTTGATGGTGGTGTCCGAGCAATACCCCAACCTCAAGGCCAACCAGGGTTTTGCCGATTTGCGCGTGCAGCTCGAAGGCACCGAAAACCGCATCACCGTGGCGCGCAACCGCTACATTGCGGCCGTGAAGGACTACAACGTCTTGGCCCGCAGCTTTCCGAGCAACTTGACGGCCATGGTGTTTGGCTACGCGCCCAAGGCCAACTTCACGGTGGCCAATGAAGCGGCCATCAGCGCGCCGCCCAAGGTGGATTTCGGCAAGTGATTCACACCCACATGCCCAAGCTTTGGCCCATCGGCTGGCTCGCCCGGAACAGCTTGGCCAAGGGGTTGACGCGCTTACTTTTGAGCGCCATGGCTTGGGTCATCTTGACCCTGTCGCCTGCTTGGGCCCAAGCACCCGTGCCCGTGCCGCCCCTCAGCGCCCGGGTGATGGACCAGACCGGCACCTTGGCCCCTGGCGATGTGGCGGCTCTGGAGCAGCAGCTCAAGAGCTTTGAGCAAAAGCGCGGCACCCAGATCGTGGTGCTGGTGTTGCCCAGCACCGCGCCCGAGGACATCGCCGACTTCACCCAACGCCTGGGCGATGCCTGGAAGATCGGTCGACGCGGTGTGGGCGATGGTTTGCTGTTGGTGGTGGCCCTGAACGACCGCCGTTTGCGCATCGCGCCGGCCAAGTCGCTGGAAGGCGCGGTGCCCGACTTGGCAGCCCAACGCATCATTGACCAGGTCATCACGCCCGCATTTCGCCAGGGCGATGTGGCCGGTGGGCTGCGTGCCGGCCTCAGCCACCTGCAAGCCCGCATCGAGGGCGAGGCCTTGCCACTGCCCAAAGCAGGGGCACAAGGCGGCCAACCCACTGGGGCTGCCAAGGTGGATTGGGTGAATCTGGCCGTTTTATTGCTGGTGGCTTTGCCCGCCGTGGCGGGCGTGTTGCGCCGTGTGCTGGGGCAGCGCTTGGGCGCATTGGCCAGCGGGGGCGTGGTCGGTGTGGTGGTTTGGAGCATGACCGGTCTGCTCTGGCTGGGGGGCATCGCCGCCATGCTGGGCCTGATGTCAGCGCTGTTCATGCAGGCCCTGCCCAGTGCTCTGGGGCGGCGCAGCCAGGGCGGCCGTGGCGGTGATTTTCCCGGTTGGGGCGGTGGCACAAGAGGTCACTCCGGTGGTTGGGGTGGGTCTGGTGGCGGTGGGTTCTCGTCCGGCGGCGGTGGTGATTTTGGGGGCGGTGGCGCCTCCGGGAGATGGTGACATGCGCGAATCGATGATGACCCATGGGGCGCGTTGGTGGCGACACCGCTGGATGCCCGAGCATGCCGCCGAGCGGGCCGTGCCCCCGGCCATGGCCGAGCAACTGCAGGCCCGGGTGAACGCCAGCGAAACGCGGCACAGCGGCGAAATTGTTCTGTGCGTCGAAGCCGCCTTGCCCAACAGGGACCTGTGGCGCGCGGGGCGAGAAGCACCCTTGCCTGCGGTGATACGAGAACGTGCACTCTCGTGGTTTGGCAAACTGCGCGTGTGGGACACCGAACACAACAACGGCGTGCTCATCTATTTGTTGCTGGCCGAACGCTGTGTCGAAATCGTTGCCGACCGGGGCATCAGCCGCCATGTGCCGGATGCGCATTGGCAAGCGGCGGTTCAAGCTTTGGGCCAGCACTTGCAAACCGGCGACTTCGACACCGGTCTCACGCAGGCCCTGCAGGAAGTCTCGGCACTGCTGGTCCAGCACTTCCCGCTGCAGGCGGGCGAAGCCAATCCGAACGAGCTGTGCAACCGGGTGGTTTGGGCCTGAATCAGCGGTCTGGTCAGAACCAGCACAATCGGCATCGACACCCCGCCGGGTTGCAAGACAAAAGAGCCAACATGCACAACTTCTGGATCGCTTGCGGTCACCAACACCTGACGCGCAATGCACGCGGCTGGCTCTGCGCTACCCCCGACTATTGGCGGCTGTGGCTGCAGCGCCCGGAAATGGCGCTGGTGCCCGAATCGTGCAAGGCCGAAAAACGCCTGCACAAGGCCTTGCTGGAAACGCCCTTGATGCAGGTTGCGCCTGCTGATCTCAAAGCCTTCAAGGACGACGATGCGCGTGAGAACTACGCCTTGTTCTTGCGCTTTCGCGACGACGTGGAAAGCGCAGGCTCACTGGAGTCGGCCTACATGGGCTGGATGCGCAGTGGCCAGATCCAGCTGCCGCCTTTGTTCATCGACTTGGTGGTGCAGGCCATCGTCTGCAATGTGCTGACTGGCGTAAATGACGCTTGGGTTTGGCGCGCCGCCGAGTTGTTGTTTCGCCGGCAACGCATCACCATCGAAGGCGGCCGTGTGCTGTCAGGCGACAGCGACACACTCGACACCTTGCAAGCCACCGGCGGCTTGGGCGAGATGGGCCGCTTGCTGATGGAAGGCGGCGCGCCGCTCAAGGCGGTCGATGTGAAAGTGCTGCACAAGGACAACGAAGACCGTTACCTGGCGCAGCGCGAGGGCCTCGGACGCTATGCATTTTTGCTGGACATGACGCACGAGATTCAAAACCAGTTGCCACACGGCTTGATCCTGAGCATGGTCAATGCACGCTCAGGGCTCAAGGCCTTGTCGGTGGTGTTGGCGCGCTGGGTGCAACACTTTTTGGGCGTGGCGGTGCAGATCGAGCCGGTGCAAAAAGTGGACGACCCGGCCTGGCGCTGGCATGTGGGGCTGGACGCCACGGCCACCGCTTTGCTCAATGATTTGTACCAAGGCACCGAGCTGTCAGCCCAGCGCCAACAACAACTCGTCAGCCTGTTCAAGCTGCGCTTTGACAACCCGCTCGACATGCGCGCCGATGTGCAGGGCAAGCCGGTTTACCTGGGCCTGGCGATGAACGAGCAAGGCTTGCTCAAGCTCAAACCGCAAAATCTTTTGCTGAATTTGCCGCTGGCCAGCGGGGGCTGAAAAAATCGCGCCATCAGGTTTTGAGCAAGTCATGGCGGGCTTGCACCAGCTCCGCCATGGCTTCGCTGTGCAGCGCATGGCGGCCTTCTTGCACCACCCGTTGGCCGCCAGACCAGACCTGTGTCACGGCGCTTTGGCGGCTGCTGGCAAAGACATGGCTGGCCAGCATCTGCTCGGGTGACAAGCCGGCCAAGGCCGGGTGATGGGCATCGAGCACGATGAAGTCGGCCTGCTGCCCCACGGCCAACCCAGCTATCGGGCGAGCCGCGGCCCGCGCACCACCGGCCACAGCCCCTTGCCACAGGGCTTGGGCCACGTCCGGTTGGCGCTCGTTGGCCGCCACATTGCGTTGCCGCAAAGACAGGCGCTGGCTGTATTCGAGCAGCATCAGGTCTTCTGCCGGGTTCACCGCGATGTGGCTGTCCGAGCCGATGCCCCAGGCACCTTGGTGGTTTTGCCAGGTCTTGAACTCAAAAATCCCGTCTCCCAGATTTGCCTCGGTGGTGGGACACAGGCCTGCCACAGCCCCCGAGCCCGCAGCGCGCTGGTATTCGTGTGCGTCCATGTGCGTGGCGTGCACCAGGCACCAGCGTGCATCCACGGGCGCATGGTCCAGCAGCCAAGCCACCGGGCGCTGTCCTGACCAGGCCAGGCAAGCATCGACCTCGGCCGTTTGTTCCGCGATGTGGATGTGGATGGGCGCGCTGGCGTCCAGCGCCTTCAGCCCAGCGAGCACCTCATGCAGGCTCTCGGGTGTTACCGCGCGCAAGGAGTGCGGCGCCAGCCCCAGCCGGGCAGATTGGGCATCGCAAGCGGGCCTCAAGCGTTCGAGCAAGCGCAGCATGGCTTCTGTGCTGTGCAAAAAACGCCGCTGTCCCTGCGAGGGCGCGGAGCCGCCAAAGCCACTGGTTTGGTAAAAAACAGGCAACAAAGTCATGCCCATGCCCGTGCGCTGCGCGGCCCGCAACAAGGCCAGCGACATCTCTGCCGCATCGGCATAGGCCTGGCCCTTTGCATCGTGGTGCAGGTAGTGAAACTCGCAGACACTGGTGAAGCCCGACTCCAGCATTTCCACATACAAGGCGGTGGCAATGGCCTCCAGTTGTGCGGGGCCCAGCTGGGCGGCAAATTGGTACATGAGCGCGCGCCAGCTCCAAAAGCTGTCTTGCGTGTGGCTGCGGTATTCCGTCAGGCCGGCCATGGCACGCTGAAAAGCATGCGAGTGCAAATTGGGCATGCCCGGCAGCACCGGGCCTGTGGCGCGTGGCACTTGGGGGCCGGCGGCCAGTCCTGCCTGGATGGCTTGCCATTGGCCTTGGACATTCCATTGCAGCAAGACATCTTGGGCCCAGCCGTCGGGCAGCAAGGCGTGTTCGGCAAACAACTGGTGATGCATCGGCATGGTGGTTCAGCTTGGGGTGGGCGTGAAGCGGACGGCCAGCAAGGCCGCATCCGGGTCTGAGTCAGTGCAGCGGCATGACCAAGCCAGCGTGTCGCCCTGCCACCAAAGGCCTGTTTGGGCGCTAAGCGCGTGCTGCTGGCCGCTGGCTGCGTCGGTGCCATCGGTCTGCACCTGCCATGTGCCCCGCATGGCCATCAGCAAGCCGGCCGGGGCGGGCAACCCAGTCTCATGACGGCGCAACACGCGCAACTCGGCCTGGCACACGCCGCGGCGCGTCATCACATTGAAGTCGTGGCAGTCCCCGTTCAGCAAACGCCCATGCACTGCGGCATCGCCAGAAAAGGCAAAGGGCTGCAAAGGCGTGTCCAGCGCATGCATCACACGGTCATCTGCGCTGCTCAACTGCACGCCGCCACCTTCGAGCAGCGTGATGACCCGGTCCACACCCGCGAACACCGAAAAATCACCGTCGCTGCCAATGTGCGCGATGCTGATCCGCCAGTCGAAGTTTTGCATGCCCGCTTGTGGTGGATGGCAAGCGATTTCACGCGTCACGCCGCCGCCGTTTTTCCAGGGGCTGGCGTGCAGTTGGGCTCGTTCAAAAAAATGAATGGGCATGGGCTCAGGCGGTGTTCGGCAAGGGGCGGCTGTGCCAAAGCAAGATCAGCAGCACGCCTGGAATGGCCACAGCCGCGACCACAGGATTGGCAAACACCAGGGAAATGGACAGGACATTCAACAACCAGAATGACAGTTTTCCGATGGGCCGGGCCACAAAGCCGGTGTAGGCCGCACCCAGCCCCATCACCGCCACGACAGCGCAAACAGTGGCCAGCAAGAAAGAGAACCAGGTGAAGTCAATGAACAACAAAGCAGGCGTGTAGACAAAAGCAAAGGGCACCAGCACCTTGCCCATGGACAGCCTGAAAGCCGTCATGCCGGTGCCCATGGGTTCGCTGCGGGCAATGCCGGCGGCTGCAAAGGCGGCCAGAGCCACAGGCGGTGTCACATCGGCCAAAACGCCGTAGTAAAAGACAAAGAAGTGGGTCGCCAGTTGCGGCACCCCCAGCCCTGCCAGCGCCGGGGCAACGATAGAGGCCAGGATGATGTACGTGGGCGTGGTGGGCACACCCGAGCCCATGATGATGCAAGCGGCTGCGGTGAACATCAGGCCAAAGAAAATGGTGACCTGTTTGAGTTCAAACCAGTTGAACACATCCAGCACCATGAACATTTGGGCGGCCAGGCCCGAGACATCGATCACCCAGGCTGAGAACTTGAAACCCATGCCGGTCAGCGTGGTGATGCCCAGCACAAAGCCGACGCAGGCACACGCAGCGCCAATGCCCAATGCCGCCTTAGCACCCATCTCGAAACCCTGAACCAGCGCTTGCGGCCCGACCGCCATGCCGGTCATGTTTTTGCCCAACGGCCCGATCAAGCGGGGAATCCACGAGCAAGCCACCGTGAGGGTGATGCCCCAAAAGGCGGCCAGAAAAGGCGTGTACTGCATCAACAGCAGCGTGACCATGACCACCAGCGGTAAGAACAGGTGCCATGAACTTTTGATCACCCAACTCAAGGACGGAATGTCTTTGGGGTCCATGCCCTGGAGCTTGAGCCGCTTGGCTTCCAGGTGCACCATGAACAAGATGGCAAAGTAGTGCAGCAGGGCCGGCACAATCGCCACCAAAATCAAGGTGTTGTAGGGAATGCCCAAGGTCTCGGCCATGATGAAAGCGGCTGCGCCCATGATGGGCGGGGTGATCTGGCCACCGCATGAAGCCGAGGCCTCGACCGCCCCCGCAAAGCGCGGCGAGAAGCCGACTTTTTTCATCATCGGAATGGTCATAACGCCAGTGGTCACGGTGTTGGCAATGGCCGAGCCAGAAATCATGCCAAACAGGCCCGAAGACACCACGCTGACCTTGGCAGGCCCGCCGGAAAAACGCCCCGCCGCAATGGTGGCCAGGTTCACGAACAACTGCCCCAGTCCGGTGAGCTGGGCCATGATGCCGAACAACACAAAGTGGAAAACAAAGGTGGCCACCACGCCCACCGGGATGCCGTAAATGCCTTCCGTGCCTTTGTACAAATGGGCCACGATGCGCGACAGGCTGTAACCCCGGTGCGACAAGCCGCCCGGCAAATAAGGCCCGAGCAAACCGTAAAAAATCGCTGCGATGGCCAGCAGTGGCAAGAAGATGCCCATGGTGCGGCGCGTGGCCTCGATCACCATGGCGATGGCGATCACGCCCATCATCAGGTCCAGCGGTGTGTGCTGGCCGGGGCGATCGATGTAGATGTGTTGAAAAAATACCAGCAAGTACAGTGAAAAGCCCGAAGCCAGCGCCGCAAACACCCAGTCTCGCCACGGAATGTGGGTGTGGCTGCCGTCAAAATGTTTGAACGGCAAGGACAAACCGGCCAACGCCACCAGCACCGCCAAAAAGGTGTAACGCATGGTGTCGGGGATGGGCTCGGAGAGTTTGTCCAGCAAGCTCCAGCCCATGAACAGGTAAAAGCCCACCAAGCCGATGGACACCGTCCACTCCCAATGGCCGGGCAAGCGCTTTTGACGCGGAAACACCAAAAAGCACAAGCCCAACACCACGGCCAGGTGAATGGCGCGGTGGGCGATTTCGTTTTCAAGGCCAAAACCGGCGGTGTAATAGTGCCAGGCTGACAGGCCTGCACACAACACCATCACGACTTTGGCACTCCAGCCAGCCAAGCGGCGAAAACTCGATTCGGGGTCAAACTGCTCGATCAGGCGATCGATTTCTTGTTGGCTGGTACTCATGGGTTTTCCATCATGGCAAAGGGCAATTCTCAGCCCGCATTTCTATTGATTTGGGGCTCAGCTGGCCCAGTAAAACTTCGCGCCCATTGGGCAACACCACCCGCATCGACTGGGCCGGCAAAGGCAAGACCACCAAAGGTTCAACCACCCGGTCCAGCAGCAAACGCCAGCCCATGCCATCGCGCAGCAAGCGTTCGCCGGGCGCGGCCGCCGATGGCAGACCGTAGCCCTCACCTTCAAAGCGCTCTTCCACCAAGTGCGCGCGCCAGCCCTGCGTGTTGTGACGCCAGACATAGCGGTCCAGCACGGGCGTGCCCAGCACCGAGTGGGTGAACGCCACATCGGCTGCGGGTTGATCCGGGTTCAGGGGCAATCGGGTCAAGGCACGGCCACTGCGGTGTTCGGTCAGCACCAGCTCGCAAGCGGGCGCAGCCCCAGGGGCTGCCCCTGCGCAGGCCACCAGCGCCCACGCCATCCAGGCGAGGCGCTTGGGACATGTCACTTGGCGATGCCCTTTTCCTTGAAGTAACGCAAGGCACCGGGGTGCAGGGGCACGCTGGCCACCGAGGTGGCGGTGTTCAGGTTGATGTTTTTGCCCTGCACATGCACCTGGCCCATGATGGCCGTGTTTTCATACAGCGCCTTGGTCACTTCGTAGGCCACGTTCTCGGGCACGCCATCGTGCGTGGCCCAAATGGCCATCACCGCCAGCGTGGGCACGGCGGCTGTTTGGCCCTTGTAGCTGTTGGCGGGCAGTTGCACTTGGGTGTAGTAAGGCTGCTCTTTGAGCAAGGTGGCCACTTCGGGGCCCGACAGCGGAATGATTTTCAGGGCGTGGCTTTGTGCAAAGTCGGTCACCGCCGCCACGGGCACACCGCCGGTGATCAAGGTGGCGTGCAAGTTGCCGTCTTTGATCTTGTCCACCGCTTGGGTGAACGAGGAGCTGTCTTCCTTCACATCGGTGCGGGCCATGCCGTGCACTTTGAGCAAATCGGTCACCAATTGGTACTGACCGGAGCCGGGCGCGCCCGACGAAATGCTTTTGCCCTTGAGGTCTTTAACGCCGTTGATGCCGGAGTCGGCACGGGTGATCAGCTGCACGGTCTCGGGGTACAGAGCGCCCAGGGCCCGTAGGTTTTTGAGCGGCGCGTTGGCAAACTGGGCTTTGCCGTTGTAGGCCGCGTCCAGGATGTCGGCGGCCACAAAGGCCGACTCGATGTCCTTGGTGCCCAGCAGTTTGGCGTTGCCCACCGAGGCACCAGCGGCCTCAGCGGTGGCGGTGATTTTCTTGCCGTCGACCGTGGCCTTGTTAGAAATCAGCTGGGCCAGCATACCGCCCAAGGGGTAATAGGTGCCGCCGGTGCCGCCCGTGGCCACACCGAAAAACACACGCTGTTGTGCGATGGCCGCGCCCGAAAGCAAAGCGGCAGAAGCCACCACGGTGATGGCCAGACGGCGATTGATTTTCATGGTTCATTTCCTTCAGGAATAGGTGAGAGGTTCACAATGGACTGGGCCAGGACCGCTTGCCGCGGACAGCCTGGTGGACAGGCTTACAGTGTGGGGTGGAATTGCAAGGCCGGTCCATCGTTTGCCAAAGTTGATGCTCAGCATCACAAAAACCAATGAAACTTTTCACAACCTGCACGCAGCCTCATGAAAAAACGCGCTTCTGACAAAGTGTCGCCTCCCTCGTGGGAGCAGTTGGGCATCTGGGTGGCCTTGGTGGAAACCGGTTCGGTGTCGGCGGCGGCGCAACGGCTGGACATATCGCAAGCGGGCGTGTCGCAGCACATCCGGCAGCTGGAAGAGACCTTGGGCGTGTCGCTGCTGGACCGCGCCACGCGCCCGGCGCACCCCACCGCCGCAGGACACCGGCTGTACGAACAGGCCAAAGATTTGTTATCGCGTGCGGGGCAAATGACACAAACCGTGCGTTCACTCAGCCGCAGCAAAAGGGCCATGCTGCGCATGGGTTGCGTTGATTCGTTTGCCGCCGTGATCGGCCCGCAGATGGTGCGTGGTTTGTCTGGGCGTGTGCAGCGCCTGCGTTTGGTCTCGGGCATCAACCCGGGGCTGGCCGACCTGTTTGACAACCACCAACTCGACGCGCTGATCACCACCGACGATCCCAAGTCCTTGCCCGGCAGGGAGTGCCTGGCTTTGTTCTCGGAGCAATTTTTGTTGGCTGTTCCGTCAGGTCTTCAGGTGCCACCCTCCGCCTCCCTTTCGCAACTGAGCCAGCTCAGGCCCTTCATGCATTACAGCACCCGCTCCAAAATGGGCGCGCTGGTGGACGCCTACCTGAGACGGCATGACCCCCTCATCGAGCGTGTGTTCGAATTTGACGCGACCGACCCCTTGCTGAGTTTGGTGCGCGAAGACCTCGGCATCGCCCTGACCACACCCATGTGCTTGTGGCAATCGCGCTACCACGCCATGAACCTGAAATACCTGCACTTGAATGCGCTGCGGCACCAAGGGCAGGCTTATCCGCCTTTGAAGCGAACCTTCTACCTCGTGTACCGCCCCGACGAGTTGGGTCCGCTGGCCCAGGACATCGCGGCCATGGTGCGGGTGGCGGTGCGCGAGTTGCAGCGCCAATGGGTGCTGGAGTTGAAAATTTCTCATGACTTGCTCAGCGTCGAAGAGGCCAGCGCGAGCTGAAGACGGATGGGCCAAGTGTGATGCTGATGATCAGCCAATGCAAAACTGATGGCCATTTCAGGCGCACACCTTAAGCTGGCCCTGAACTACAGGAGTCGGATGTGAGCCATTGGGATGCGATCGTGATTGGGGCCGGCGTGATCGGGACATCGGTGGCTTACAACTTGGCCGCCCTGGGTGCCAAACGGGTGCTGGTGCTGGAGCGCGATCAAATCGGCGTGGGCACCACTTCCCAGTCCAGCGGGATCTTGCGCACGCACTATTCGGTGATCGAAAACGTGGTGCTGGCCCAGCAGTCCTGGGCGGTTTTTAAAGACTTTGCGGGTCATTTGCAAGACGCGGACGCCTCGGCCGGTTTGGTGCGCTGTGGCTACCTGATTGCCGCGCCACAAGGCCCCAAGCTGGCGCCCCTGGCCCAGTCTTTGGCGGCCCAACAGGCACGCGGCATTGAGGTGCATCGCCTGAGCGCGCAAGAAGCCAGCGAGCGCCTGCCCATTTGCCGCTTTGACGATGCGGCCCTGATTGGCTTTGAGCCCGAGGCCGGTTTTGCCGATGCTTACCTGGTGGCCAGCAGCTACGCCCGCGCCGCCCGCAGGCTGGGCGTGAAATTCATGGAAGGCGAGTGCGTGACCCGGTTGGTGCTGACGCAGCAAACCGTGACCGGCGTGGAGACGACCCGTGGCGTGTTCCATGCCCCGGTGGTCATCAGCACGCAAAACATCTGGGCGCAAGAGTTGGCCCAATGGACGGGCATCCATGTGCCTTTGACGCCCGAGCGGCACAAAGTGATGGCCTTGCAAGGCCCCGAGGCCTACACCTACGCCATGCCGGTCTACAAAGACCTGGGCTCAGCCGGCATGCTCTATTGCCGCAGCTATGGCGGGCAACAAATGCTGGTGAGCGAAGGCACGGCAGGCGAGGCCCTGAGCGGTCCAGACAACACCCAAGGCAATGTGTCCATGGACGATGTGGTGCAAGTGGGCGAACAGGTGGCCGAGCGTTTTCCCTCTTTTGCTGAAGCCGGGCTGGCTTCTTCCTGGACGGGGGTGTACGACGTCACCCCAGACTGGAACCCGGTGCTGGGGGCGGTGCCCGATGTCCCGGGTCTGGTGGTGGGCTTTGGGTTTTCGGGGCACGGCTTCAAACTGTCCCCTGCCGTGGGCCGCGTGTTGGCCCAACAAGCCTTGGGGTTGCCCACCGATGTACCCTTGGCACCTTATGCGCTGGAGCGCTTCAGAACCGGGCAATTGCTGCATGGCCGTTATGGATCGGGGGCTGTGGCCTGAATGAGCCCCGTGGCCTCTTCGGCTCAGCGAGAATCAGGCCTTTTGGGCCACTGACCCGGATGACTTCATGAACCTGTTCAATCGTCGCCAATCTCTCACGCTCTTGGGGGCCGCTGTGCTGGTGCCCAGTGTCACGCCCACATGGGCGCAGGGCACCCCGACTTCGCCCACGACTTTGACCCCCTTCTGGCCCGAGACCCTGCGCGCCGCACGTGGCCAGACCGTTTACTTCAACGCCTGGGCGGGCAGCGAGCGCATCAACGCTTACCTGCAATGGGTATCGGGTGAGTTGCAGCGGGACTTCGGCGTCAAGTTGCAGCACGTCAAGATCAGCGACGCGGCCGATGTGGTCAAGCGGGTCCGCGCCGAAAAGCAAGCCGGGCGCAAAGACACCGAAGGCACGGTGGACCTGATCTGGATCAACGGCGAAAACTTTGCCGCCATGAAACGCGATGCTTTGTTGTCTGCGCCCTTTGCGCCAACCCTGCCCAACTTCCAGTGGGTGGACACCGTGGGCAAGCCCACCACGCTGGTGGATTTTTCGGTGCCCACCGACGGGCTGGAGTCGCCCTGGGGCATGGCGCAGCTGACGTTTTTTGCCGACGCCAAACGCCTGCCCCAACTGCCGCAAAGCATGAATGAGCTGCTGGCGCTTGCCCGCAGCCAGCCGGGGCGCATCACCTACCCGCGCCCGCCCAACTTCCATGGCACCACCTTCGTCAAGCAGGCCTTGATCGAGCACGCGCCGGATGTGAAAGCGCTGGCCCAGCCCGTGACTGCCGCCGCACTGGAGGCACAAGCCGCGCCGCTGTGGCGTTTTCTGGATGCGCTGCACCCGCACCTGTGGCGCGGTGGCAAACAGTTCCCGCAAAATTCGGCCGCCCAGCGCCAGATGATGGCCGACGGCGAGCTGCTGCTGGCCCTCACGTTCAACCCCAATGAAGCCGCCAACGAGATCGCCGCCAAGCGCCTGAGCGCCGCGGTGCAAAGCTGGCAGTTCGCCAAGGGCACCATTGGCAACACGCACTTTGTGGCCATCCCCTACAACGCGCCCAGCAAAGCGGGCGCACAAGTCGTGGCCAACTTTTTGCTCTCGCCCGCCGCCCAAGCGCGCAAAGCCGACATCGACGTGTGGGGCGACCCCACCGTGCTCGATGTGGCGCGCCTGCCTGCGGCCGAACGCGCCCGCTTTGCATCGGCCATGCGCCCCGGGCAGCTGGCCCAAAGCGCCCCCGCACTGCCCGAGCCGCACGCTTCGTGGGTCGATGCGCTCGAAAAAGAATGGACACGCCGTTACGGCGTGTGACATGCCCAACTTGAAGGTGCTTGGACCTTTGCTGCTGGCGCTGCTGGCGGCCGTGCCCATTGGCGCAGCGCTGTGGGCGATGGGCGCGCAAATGCTCCATGCCACCGCTTGGCAAGCCCTGTGGGCCGACCCGCAAATTGGGCGCGCCTGGGGCATGACGCTGTGGACCGGTTTGGCCTCGACCGCCTTGGCCTGGATCACGGTGGCGCATGTGCTGACCAGCGGCTTCATCCGCCAACAACTGGGGCGCTGGCTGTTGCATCTGCCTGCCTTGCTGGCCACGCCGCACGCCGCCATGGCCATCGGCTTGGTGCTGTGGCTCTCGCCCAGCGGTTGGGCACTGCGGCTGGTGTCGCCGGGCCTCACGGGCTTTGACGCACCGCCGCCTTGGTTCACCACACAAGACCCGTGGGGCCTGGGGCTGATCCTGGCGCTGTGGCTCAAAGAGGTGCCGTTTTTGCTGTGGGTGGCTGCCACCCAAATGCAACGCGAAGACCTGCGCCGCCGCTGGCAAGCCGAATACGCGCTCGCCCAAACCCTGGGCCGCACGCCCGCACAAGCCTTTGCACAAATCATCTGGCCGCAACTGGCCTCGCGCCTGCGCTGGCCGCTCTTGGCGGTGCTGGCCTATGGCCTCACGGTGGTCGACATGGCGCTCATCATCGGCCCCGCATCACCACCCACCTTGGCGGTGCTGACCTGGCAATGGCTGAGCGATGCCGACCTGCTCACGCAAGCGCAAGGCGTGGCGGCGGCGGGGTGGTTGACGGGCACGGTGTTGGTGGCGGGCGTGGTCACGGCTTGGCTTGTAGGAGCTGCGTCCTCGCGGCGAATGCGGGGCTATGGCCAGCGCCTGATGCTGGCTTGGGCAGCGCACCTGCCCAAGCCAAGTTTTGTGGTGGGGTGGTCGCCAAATGTCGTTTGGACGCTGATCCTCAGCACCTACATCGCCGTCTGGTTCGCCCTGACCGTGGGCAGTGTCTCGGGCGTGTGGCCTTTCCCCCAAGTGTGGCCCGAGTTGTGGACGCTCAGCGCCTGGCAACAAGTGGCCAGCAGCGCCCACACCGTGTGGACCACCTTGGGCCTGGGCGTGGCGTCGGCCAGTGTGTGTTTGTTGTGGTCAGTGGCCTGGCTGGAGCTGGCCCCGCGCCGCTGGCAGCAGGCCTTGCAACCCTGGTTCTTGTTGCCGCTGGTCTTGCCTTCGGTGCTGTGGGTGGTGGGCTTGTACAGCCTGGCGCTGCATACCCGCCTTGAAGGCCAATGGCTGGGCCTGAGCCTGGCGCACGCGGTCATGGTCTTGCCCTATGTGGTGCTGGCGCTGGTGCCTGCGTATCAGGCGGTGGACCCGCGCCAAGCCGCGCTGGTGGCCAGCTTGGGCCAGGGCCGCTGGGTGTATTTGTGGCGTGTGAAGTGGCCATTGCTCCAACGCGCCATCGCCTCGGCTTGGGCCGTGGGCTTTGCGGTCAGCGTGGCGCAATACCTGCCCACGCTCTATGTGGGCGCGGGCCGCTTTGCCACCGTCACCACCGAAGCCGTCACCTTGGCTGCAGGTGCGCAACGCTCGCTCATGAGCGCCTACGCCGCGCTGCAAATGCTTTTGCCCATCGCCGCCTTTGCGCTGGCCGCGTGGCTGGGCAGGCCCCGCAGATTTGAGAAGATCGCCCCCATGAAAGCCACACCATGACCGACACCCCACCCGATGGCCTTGATCACGGCATGAAAGACGGCATGAACGACGGCCTGCACGTTCACATCGAACGCTTGGGCAGCGCGCATTACGCGCTGGTGAGCGGCCTGCGCCTAGACGTGCCGCCCGGCGAAATCCTCACGCTCATGGGCCCGAGCGGTTGCGGCAAAAGCTCGGTGCTCGCGTCAATAGCGGGCACGCTGACCAGCGTGTCCGAAGGGCTGTTGCCACTGCAGCTGCAAGGCACGGTGCAACTCAATGGCCGCGAACTCTCGCACCTCCCCACCCACCAACGCGGCGTGGGTTTGGTGTTTCAAGACGCCTTGCTTTTCCCGCACATGACGGTGGCCGAGAACCTGCTGTTTGCCGTGCCCGTCAATGACGTCAGGGGCACCAAGGCCAGCACCGCGCAGCGCCAAGCCCGCGTGCAACAAGCGCTGCAAGAAGCAGAGCTGAGCGGCATGGGCGAGCGCGACCCGTCCACGCTCTCGGGCGGGCAGCGCGCGCGTGTGGCGCTCATGCGTGCTTTGTTGGCCGAGCCGCAAGCGCTGCTGCTCGACGAGCCGTTTTCCAAACTCGACGCCGCCTTGCGCGCCCAGCTGCGCCCGTGGGTGTTTGCGCATGTGCGCGAGCGGCGCATCCCGGTGGTGCTGGTCACGCACGACGCACAAGACGTGGCCGACGCGCAGCGCGTGCTGCACTTGCGCGCCACCGAAGAAAGCCCAAGCCATGTTTGACCGCCATGTTTGACCGCCATGTTTGACCGCCACGCCCAAACCCTCTTGCGCCCCGCGCTAAACGCCGCCGCACGCGGCTTGGTGCGCGCAGGCATCAGCGCCGACGCGCTGACCTGGTTGGGCTTTGCCATCGGCATGGCCGCCGCCGTGGCCATTGCGTTGCAAGCGTGGTGGTGGGGCTTGGCGCTGCTGCTGGCCTCGCGCTTGCTCGACGGCCTGGACGGCAGCGTGGCCCGCCTGACCCAGCCCACCGACGCGGGCGGCTTCCTGGACATCGCGCTCGACTTCGTGTTCTACGCCGCCATCCCCCTGGCCTTTGCGGTGGCCAACCCCGCCACCAACGCCCTGCCCGCTGCCGCCCTGCTGGCCAGCTTCATCGGCACCGGCAGCAGCTTTTTGGCCTTCGCCGCACTGGCCGAAAAACGCGGCCTGACGGACACCGCCTTGCCGGGCAAAAGCTTTTACTTCTTGGGCGGCCTGACCGAAGCCACCGAAACCATCACCGTCTTCGCCGCCATGTGCGTGTGGCCTGAACACTTTGCGGTGCTGGCTTATGGGTTTGCTGTGTTGTGTGCCATCACTACGGGGATGCGGGTTTGGTGGGGGTATGGGCGGTTGGGGTGAGGTTAAGCCGCAATTGAGCCCCCTACTGGCGAGCAAATTTCCACCAAAGTTCCATCAGGGCAACGGACATAAGAGACAACTTGCCCCCATGGTTTTGTCTCAGGTTCTTTCAACTCGGTAGCCCCAGCGGTTAGGGCTTTGGCGTGCGCCTCGACAACAGACGGCGTCACCAAGGCTATTTCGACGCCAAGGGGTTTACTGGATTCACTTGCAGCGACAAAACCCGCAGGAAAATTCATTTTCCCTAGTTCGTGTGATGCAAAGGCGAGTGTTGTTTCGCCTGTTTCAAGCTCACCGTAATCGCCAGACTCATGCAGAAAGCGGCGTGACAGACCAAATGCGTCTTCAAAGAACGTCAAAGATGCAGCGACATTTGGAACGTAGATCATTGTGTAACCGAGTTTCATGCGTTGTCCTGTTTGGTGGCCTGCAAAGCAAGCAATAAATACTGAGCCAATTTTTTATCCTTGATCTGAGAGACAGACATCAACTTGACGTGCCGACGCCCCTTTCCTGTCCCTTCCAGAAACCCGAAAGGGTCAATGATTTTTGCGCCGTTTCCGAATTCGACAGTGACGTGCGCTTTGTAGGCGAAGACGCCACCAAACTGGACGCCTGAAGTAAAGAGGATGCCGCCGTATTTGACTTCTTCCGACGCGGATTCAATGGTGATTTTTATTAAGGCTCGAACGGCTCCGACGATCTCATAATTTTGCTCACTTACAAGACGGATGTCTTCAAGCAGAGCTTGAACAGATTTCTTTGTCATGTTGTGGGTCGATTCCTTAGCAGGCTGTCAGCTTTTTCGCATGACGTTGTCTCTCAAATTGAGCGAGGGGTTAGGCCTCACCGCGTTACAGCCAACTCTCAGGGTATTTACCACCGAAGGCAGCGGGCGAGTAGCGGTGAAGCAGGTCATCCGCAGGGAGCGTTGTGTCTGGCATCGTTTTGAGCAAGGCGAACTCCTCAACGAGGGGTTTGAACTTCTCGCTTCCCAAGTCTGACAGGCAGTTATAGAAGAGCAGCTTGAGTTCGGCACTCGACAGCTGAGCGCGTATGAGATTCGTATAGAAGCGTTGTTCGATGCTGCTCGTCCCTTTGACCAATTTGACGATGTTGTACAAGAGCCTGAAGTAGTGGCCGAGCGCGGCTTGGTGTTCCCTATAGAAGATTTCGTAGTGCGGCAGGAACGCTTCATATGTCTCGATCGCGCCATGGTTGATAAGTTGACCTTCGAGTTCGCCGAGGTAGTGCTGAAAGCAGGCGCGCCCCTTCAGGGACAGATTAAGGACTTCCATCGAAGCGACTATGTCGTTGTGGAGGCGCAGACTCTGAAAAAACGTACCTTCGAATGTCTGTTGCCGGAGCGTTTCATTCTGCTTAGTGAGCGCTTCTGCCGAGTTCCGTAGTTCCTTGACCGAGAGTCGAAGCTCGCGGACCTGTAAACCGAGAGTTGCCAGCAGCGCCAGCAACGCAAGCAGACTGAACGTTGGATTGAGCAAGCCCCCGACGTAATCTCCAAACTGACCCCACTTCTCTGGTTCCTTGGCCAATGGGCCGTGAAACTGCCAAACGTAGACCGCAACCACTACGACGGCGACAGCTATACCTACATAGGCCAGGCTCGTGAGCCTGGCCACGTGCTTGGTCGCCTCGGCAACCTCCGCATCGGCGGTGTCGTGTTTTTCTGCGGGCGGCATCGAGGTGTGTGTCCGTGAAGACTAACGTTTGAATTCAGCGGCTGCCGTAGGCAGTCCGTTGGAATGATTTGTTAGCCCTTACAGTACAAGGTGGCAGCAAGGAGGACATACAAAAAACCAAAGCAAACTGGAACCCAGTTCTCAACATGTGTAAGCGGCAGGTATTTTTTCCTGTCTTTTCCTGCCCCCAGTACAACCCACTCCTCGTCATATGGCGCAACTGGCAACATTTGCTCAAGTGCATGGACAACCTTGAATTTCCCTGAGTTGAGTTGCCGATAGGAGTGAACTACACGCCACCACACAAAACAAAGCAGAATTACTGCGATAAACGGCGTAAGCCCAAGCAAAGTTGGTTGTAGTACTTTTTCCTTTAGCAAGACTGTGAAGGCCGTAATTAGCGCTGTGTGGACGCCCACAAAGAATGAATTAGCCAGCATTCGTCTTGCACTGATCCGATCTGCCATCTCGACATACAGTTTGTACTGCTCAAAGAGATGCTTTTCAAATTCGGCACCGTACAACTCTTTGTTCTGCCTAATAAGACCCATATTCGTCACCGCGTAGATCAGATGGCGTGATTGCGGATGGCATCAACAATTGATTGGCTTTGCCATTTCACAATCTCATCAGCATTGTCTTTCACTATCTGCGATGTCTTTTCAGAAGCCCATGGCTCGACAGCAATGATGGGCTTGCTGTAGTCGGTCTTTGAAATCTGTATTTCTTTGTTGATCCACTTGGAGTAAGTGCTGTAGACACCCGCAAGCATCACGACGCAATTGACTGGAGCAATTTGAGCTTTGATTGCCGCATACAGCTCTGCCTCGTTTTTGGCGTTGTGGATTGGGTCATCCTTTGGTACGGAATAATTTGCCCAAGTGAAGTTGGGGTGCTCATCAAAGAACTTAACGAGCTTCTCGTAAGCATCGCCGTAAGTCCACGAGTGACTGATGAACAGTCGGTATGTCTTCAGTGCGGGCATGGTGCCTCCTAGTTGTTGATTGGAAGGGCTAACATGATGTAGATCGCAAAACCTGGTTGATACACCCGGCCCGTGTCGATACATCTTTTTGTTGAAATCGTCGCAAGCGGCTTGTGCCATGGGTTTCACACCAACCGCTGTGCGTGCATGCAGGTATAAATTTGCAGACCAAACCCGGCACCAACCCCTTGCAACCTCCCCACCGCACCATCCAGCGCAGCAGGCCCGAAGCGCCCAATTATAACCAAATAAATACTAAAAATTAGCTACAAAACGCCTTTACTCGTAAACCCCCATGCGCCCCCTCAACCCCACCCCAACCCCCAACCAAAGCTGGGCATAATCATTCACGCCCCCGCTGGCCACCCCGCCCAAACGCCCCTCGGCAAACCGCCAAAAACAACAGTCAGCCCCCGCACAGATGACCGCCAACGCCTTCCACAACATCGCGCAAATTGAAACCAGCCTGTGGGAAGCCGCCGATCAACTCCGTGCCAACTCCAACCTCACGGCCACCGAATACTCCATGCCGGTGTTGGGCGTGATTTTTCTGCGGCACGCCACCAACCGTTATCAGACCGCGCTGCAAGCCATCGAGGCCGCGCAGGCGGCGGGCACCATGCCCAAGCGCCCACTGGTCAAAGGCGACTTCATCAAGCGCCGCGCTTTGATGCTGCCCGAGGCCGCACGCTACGACACTTTGCTCAACCTGCCTTCGGGCGCCAGTTTGGGCGGCGCACTGGTCGCGGCCATGCATGCGATCGTGGCCGACTTGGCTTGCGTCTCGGGCTGTATGTTCGTGCAGAGCAGCCACTTCATCTGAAAAATAGTGTCTGCGTGCTACATTGATCCCATGTTGTTTAGCACACGTTTCAATTTGCCTGTTGTATTGACCATGCACGCCCGCAAACGGTTGCTTGATCATGCTATTTCCATCGAGGAGCTGATGCAAGTGATTGACACTGGTGAAACACGGTTCAAAGACCCAACCCATCTGTGGGCGTATAAAAATCTCCCTGGGCGAACTGATAATTTGGTCTGTGCGGTGCTGGTCCTCGAAGACGCCGTGGTCGTTAAAACCGTCATGCACGCATTTGTATTGGAGGATTAACCCATGAAAACCACCTACTACGACCAAGATGACATCTTGGTGATTCATCTCTCGGATAAACCCATTGCACGCGAGGTGTCGCAGGACTGGAACACGCATGTCAGCTACGCCGCTGATGGCACAGCCGTAGAAGTTGTCGTGTTGGACGCCAGAGCCAACGGCGCACTCCCGGTAGAAATCCTCCACGGCCAAGCAGCCTGATTGACCATCTCCCCATACCTGTCACTGCCCGAGCCACCCTACACGCCGCAAGACAAAGTGGACGTGGCGCAATTGGTTTACCAGCACATTCGGCAGCAGAGCTTGCGGGCATAGGCAAGCGGGTTTCAATTCAACGGGAATGCGGCTTCTATGTAGGCGATTGCGGTGAATACGTTGCATATTCACCGCAATATGTGCGGTGAATGTGGCGCATAATCACCGCATGCTCACTGAAAAGACCCCCCGCAAACGCACTTACCTTTGGCAGCGCCCCGACTGGCCGCAGTGGCGTTATGACGCGACTGCGCTGGCCGGGCCGTTGGCACAGTTGCACCGTGCGCAAGGTGAGTTGGTGGGGCGGATGGCCCACTTGGGGCTGGCGCAGCGCGATCTGGCGACTGTGCAAGCTTTGACGCAAGAGGTCATCACCACCAGCGCCATTGAGGGTGAAACGCTCAACCTAGAGGCGGTGCGCTCGTCCATCGCCCGGCGCTTAGGGGTTGACATTGGTGCGCTTGCACCCGCTGACCGCCATGTGGATGGCGTGGTGGACATGGTGTTGGACGCCACCCAGCAACACGCCCAGCCGCTCACAGCCGAGCGCTTGTTTGGCTGGCATGCGGCGCTGTTTCCCACCGGTTTCAGTGGCCGTGTGCGGATTCAGGTGGGCACCTGGCGCAACGACGCAGCGGGTCCGATGCAAGTGGTCTCGGGCCCGGTGGGCCGAGAAAAGGTGCACTTTGAGGCACCACCCGCCCACACCTTGCCCGCACAAACCGCTGCGTTTTTGGAGTGGTTCAACGCCGGGCCGGTGGGTGATGCGCTGGTGCACGCTGGGCTGGCGCATTTGTGGCTGGTGACTTTGCACCCGTTTGACGATGGCAATGGCCGCGTCAGCCGTGCTGTGGGCGACATGGCCTTGGCCCGAGCTGAAGGCTCTGCGCAACGCTTTTACAGCCTGAGTGCGCAAATTCAGCGCGAGCGTAAACAGTATTACGAGCAACTCGAAATCACCCAACGCGGCACGATGGACGTGACCCCGTGGCTGGATTGGTTTTTGGGCTGCTTGTTGCGTGCGGTTCAGGGTGCTGATGGTTTGTTGGTGGGCGTGCTGGACAAGGCGCAGTTTTGGCAAAGGTGGGCAGACACGCCGATGAATGCACGTCAGATATTGGTGCTGAACCGCATGCTCGACGGCATGGACGGCAAGTTGAACAACGCCAAGTGGGCCAGCATCGGACAATGTTCGGCCGACACGGCGCTGCGTGACATCAATGATTTGTTGGCGCGTGGTGTATTGCGCCGCTTGGAAGGTGGTGGGCGCAATACGGCCTATGCGTGGGTGACATAGGGTGTGTGCCACGCCCATCGCCCACGGGGGTGGGCTCCTACAAAAACCTGGGCTTTGCCTGTCGCGCAAGCCTTCAAGGGTCTGGAGCCCTATGAGGGAAGGCGGCAGCTGTAACTTATTGCTCTATCGTGCCGAATAAAAGGCATCTGCGGTTATGGTTCAAATCGCGAGTGGGGTGCTCATTTTCGGGCCCCGACCCTATTGGAGTTTTTTATGCGCCTTCGTCAAATTGTTTTGCTGCTCTTGCTGGCGCTGGCCATCGGTGCCTTTGTCGCGCTGGACCTCGGGCGCTTCTTGAGCTTTGAGCAACTCAAAGCCAGCCAGGCCAGTTTTGCGCAGCTGCACGTCGAGCAGCCGCTTGCGGTGGCGGCGGTTTATTTCTTGATTTATGTGCTGGCGACAGCGCTGTCCATTCCGGGGGCCGTGGTCATCACCTTGGCCGGTGGGGCTATTTTCGGCTTGTGGCCCGGTTTGCTGATTGTGTCGTTTGCGTCCACCGTGGGCGCGACCTTGGCGTTTTTGGCGTCGCGCTTTTTGTTGCGCGACTGGGTGGAGGCGCGCTTTGGTCAGCGCCTGGCCGACATCAATGCAGGCGTGAACCGCGAGGGCGCGTTTTACCTCTTCACTTTGCGCCTGATTCCGGTGGTGCCATTTTTCCTGATCAACCTGCTCATGGGCCTCACGCGCATGAAGACCTGGACGTATTACTGGGTCAGCCAGCTGGGCATGCTGGCGGGCACGGCGGTGTATGTGAACGCGGGCACGCAACTGGCGCAGCTCGAATCGGTGAAGGGCATTTTGAGTCCGGTGCTTTTGGGCAGCTTTGTGTTGCTGGGCATCTTCCCCTTGTTGGCGCGGCGTGTGGTGGCTGCCGTCCAAAAGCGCCAGGTCTATGTCCGCTGGGCCAGCGTGCGCCCCAAGACGTTTGACCGCAACCTGATCGTCATCGGCGGCGGTGCGGGCGGTTTGGTCAGCGCCTACATCGCCGCAGCCGTGAAGGCCAAGGTCACACTGATCGAGGCGCACAAGATGGGTGGCGACTGTTTGAATTACGGCTGTGTGCCGAGCAAGGCGCTGATCAAAAGCGCCAAGCTGGCCCAACAAATGCGTCATGCATCGAAGTACGGCCTGAGCGATGCGGCCCCGAGCTTCAGCTTCAAAGCGGTGATGCAGCGCGTGCACGACGTGATCAAAGCCATCGCGCCGCACGACAGCATCGAGCGCTACACCGGCCTGGGCGTGGAGGTGTTGCAGGGTTACGGCAAACTGGTGAACCCGTGGACGGTGGAAGTGGCTTTGAACGATGGGTCAACCCAACGCTTGACTGCCCGCAGCATCGTGATCGCCGCCGGTGCCCGCCCCTTCGTGCCGCCACTGCCCGGCTTAAACGATGTCGGCTACGTGACCAGCGACACCCTGTGGGAAGCGTTCGCCAAGCTCGATGAAGTGCCCCAGCGTTTGGTGGTGTTGGGCGGTGGCCCGATTGGTTGCGAGCTGGCGCAAAGCTTTGCCAGACTGGGCTCACATGTCACGCAAGTGGAAATGGGTGCTCGGATCATGATCCGCGAGGACGAAGAGGTCAGCGAACTCGCTAAAGCCTCGCTGGAGGCCGATGGCGTGCAAGTGCTCGCCGGCCACAAGGCGCTGCGCTGCGAGATGGTTGACGGCGAAAAGACCTTGGTGGTGGAACACGCCGGTGCAGAGCAGCGCATCGTGTTCGACCAGCTGCTGTGCGCCGTGGGCCGCGTGGCGCGTTTGCAGGGTTATGGACTGGAAGACTTGGGCATTCCCACCCACCGCACGGTAGACACCAACGAGTACCTGCAAACCATCTACCCCAACATCTACGCCGCAGGCGACGTGGCGGGCCCGTTTCAGTTCACCCACACCGCCGCGCACCAAGCGTGGTACGCCGCCGTGAACGCGCTGTTTGGTGAGTGGAAGCTGTTCAAGGCCGACTACTCGGTGATTCCGTGGGCGACTTTTATCGAACCCGAGGTGGCGCGTGTGGGCCTGAACGAGCAAGAAGCCAAAGAGCAGAACATTGCCTATGAAGTCACGAAGTACGGCATCGACGATCTGGACCGCGCCATCGCAGACAGCGAGGCCCACGGTTTTGTGAAGGTGCTCACCATGCCGGGCAAGGACAAGATTTTGGGCGTGACCATCGTGGGTGCCCACGCGGCAGATTTGCTGGCCGAGTACGTGCTGGCCATGAAGCATGGCCTGGGGTTGACCAAGATTTTGGGCACCATCCACACCTACCCCACGATGTCTGAGGCCAACAAATATGCGGCAGGTGAATGGAAGCGTGCCCATGCGCCGCAGAAGCTGCTGGCCTGGGTGAAGAAGTACCACGATTGGCGGCGTGGATGAAACTGTTTTTGAAGCACGCTCCTGCGCTGCTGGCGCTGGGCATAACTTGCGCCACGGCATCGGCCCTCGCGCAAACCCTCGCGCCCTTGGTGCCTGTCGACAGCACAACCGCCAGCCCATGGCGGTTTGTGGGCTTTCCCAAATCCAAGGCCGACATCCCGCCCACGCGCTTTGAATTGGCCGATGTGCAAGGCGAGCGGGCGCTGAAAGTCAGCACCCGCGCTTCGTATGGCACCTGGGTGCACGATCTGCCCAAGGCCAACCCGGGCCGACTGCAATGGCTCTGGCGGCTGGACCAGCCGCTCACGGGCGGCAAAGGGGCGGTCGACATCTTGACCAAAGCCGGAGACGACGCCGCCCTCAAGGTCTGTGTGATGTTTGACCATCCGCTGGACCGCGTGCCTTTTGCCCAGCGCACCTTGTTGCGCATGGCCCGCAGCGTGAGTGGCGAAGACCTGCCAGCCGCCACGCTTTGCTATGTGTGGGACAGCGTGTATCCCGCGGGCCTGCAAGGCGCTAACCCTTACACGCAGCGCGTGCGCTTCATCAGCTTGCAAGGCAAAGGCGCGCCTTTGGCCCAGTGGCAAACAGAAGCCCGCGACGTGGCCGCCGACTTTGCAAACTTGTTTGCCGATGAGCTGCCTGCAGGGGCAGGTGTTCCTAAAATACGTGCGGTGCTGATTGGGGCCGACAGCGACAACACCGGCGCTCAGAGCGTGGGTTGGGTTCGTGGCCTTCAGTGGCAACCCTAGACCGCCATCCCTGTGAAGCGATCAGGCTCAGGTGTGTCCCAAAGCCTGCGACAGGGCGGCGGCTTCTTTGACCAGCACGGCGCCGAACTGGCGCACCTTGCCCTCTTTGAGGCGGGCACCTGGCCCAAACACGGCGATGGAGCCAGCCACCTGGCCATGGCTGTTGAAGAACGGTGCCGCAATGGCCACGGCCCCTTCAATCAAGGCGTTTTTGCTGGTGGCGTAGCCCCGTTTCCTGATTTGGCGCAGCTCTTGCGCCAAGCGGATGGGGTCCAGGTTCAGGCCTTCGGCATAACGCTCGATGGCCTCGATGGAGGTGTTGGCATGTGCCAGGATGACCTGGCCACTGGCCCCCAAAACAATGCGTTCTTGGTAACCCACACCCCTTTTGAAGCTCAGCGCCTGGGGGCTGGCCAACTCGGCAACGCACAGCCGCATGGCGCCTTGCGGTACAAACAAGGCCACGGTTTCCTGGGTGGCGGCCCACACGCGCTGCATGATGGCTTGGCCCACAGCAGAGACATTCAGACCTGACGACCAGACGTGTGTGAGCTGCCCCACCGCTGGGCCGAGCCTGAACCGCTGGGGTTCGCCCGAAGACACCACAAAGCCTGAATGCACCAGCGTTTGCAGCAATCGGTACAAGGTAGGCCGACTCAAGGGGACGCGTTCGAGCAATTGCGCGGCGCTCAGTTCGTGCTCGTTGACCGAGAACGCTTTCAAAATGTCCAAAGCCCGTTCCACGGCCCGGACGCCATCGCCGCTGCTGATGCTCATGCCAAAACCCTTCAAAACCTTGCGTGTGCCGTGAGTATAGGAATGTCCGTCTGGTGGACAAGATTATCATTTTGAATAAAGCTGCACAGTTGGGCATGACTGTGACAGTCACTTATTCAAGCCAAGGAGACGCTTTTTCATGAACAAGGACATGTCTGAAACCCTGATTCGAGTGGGCCCCGGCACGCGCATGGGCAACCTGATGCGGCGTTATTGGGTGCCCGCTTTGAGCAGCAGCGAAATCGAGCTGGCCGACGGTCCGCAAGTGCGCATCGAGTTGTTGGGCGAAAAGCTGCTGGCCTTTCGCAACACCGATGGCCAAGCTTGCATGATTGGTGAGTTTTGCTCACACCGCGGTGTCTCGCTGTACTTTGGCCGCAACGAGGAAAACGGCATCCGCTGCGCGTACCACGGTGTCAAGTTTGACGGCCTTGGCCAGTGTGTGGACGTGCCGTCCAACCCCAAGGCCTGTGCGCACATGCACATCAAAGGCTATCCCTGCGTGGAGCGCGGCGGCATTGTCTGGACCTACATGGGCCCGCCCGACAAAATGCCCGAGCCGCCCGAGCTGGAGTGGTGCACCTTGCCCGATAGCCATGTGTTCGTCTCCAAGCGCCTTCAGTATTCCAGTTACCTGCAGGCCATGGAGGGTGGCATCGACACCGCCCATGTCTCGTATGTGCACCGCTATGAAGTGGACACGGACCCGATGCATCAGGGCGTCAAGGCGCTCGACTACATCAAGGCCGATGGCAATGTGGTGTTTGAAATCGAGAAGACCTCGTATGGGATGAGCTTGTATGGCCGTCGCATGGGTGAGCCCGACAGTTATTACTGGCGCATCACGCAGTGGTTGTTCCCTTGGTTCACCATGATTCCGCCGTTTGGCCACCACGCGCTCGGCGGCCATGCCTGGGTGCCGGTCAACGACCACGAGTGCTGGGCCTGGAGCATGAATTGGCAACCCAAGCAGCCGCTGAGCGCCGAAGAAAACGAAGCCATGGCCGCGGGCAAAGGGATCCATGTGGAATACGACGCGCCAGGCAGTTTTGTGCCCAAAGCCAATCGCGACAACGACTACCTGATGGACCGCAAGGCCCAGCAGGAAAAACGCGCTTACAGCGGTGTGTTCGGGTTTTCGGCGCAAGACTATTCCTTGCAGGAAAGTATGGGTTCCATCCAGGACCATGCGGCCGAAAAACTGTTGCCCACCGACCGAGCCATCGTCATGGCCCGGCGCATGCTGCACGATGCGGCGGTGGCGCTGGAGCAAGGCATTGAGCCCCCGGCATTGGATGCCTCTGAGCAACATGTTCGCCCTGCTGGCGTTTTGTTGCCCAAGGGCGATGACCCCATGGTTTGGGCCAAAGCGCACCTGGCCAATGGACTGGACGAACCAGTGTTTTCGATATGACCATTTTTTCATTGCACACACGCACAACAGGAGACAACATGAAAAATTTGAATCGTCGGCATTTGGCCACATGGGCTCTGGCCATTCTGGGCCTGAGTTCGGCCATGACAGTGGGTGCACAGGAGTGGGCGCCGACCAAGCCCGTGCGCATCATCGTGCCCATCACCGGCAGCACCAACGATGTGCTGGCGCGCTTGATCGCCCCCAAACTGCAAGAAGTTTTCGGGCAGCCCTTTGTGGTGGAAAACAAACCTGGAGCAGGTGGCAACATTGGCGCCGACATGGTGGCCAAAGCCGCACCCGACGGCCACACCTTGCTGATTGGCTACAACGGCCCATTGGCCATCAATGTCAGTTTGTTCGACAAAATGCCCTACGACCCGGTCAAGGATCTGGCCCCCATCACCTTGATGGTCAAAGCGCCGCAATACCTGGTGGTCAACCCGGCCTCGGGCATCACCAGCGTGAAGGACTTTGTCGAGAAGACCAAGGCCAACCCAGCCAAGTATTCTTACGGCTCGGTGGCTTTGGGCAGTGCCTCGCACCTGACCATGGAAATGTTCAAGTCGGCGGCCGGGTTCCACATCACCCACATCCCCTACCGTGGCGCTGGGCCTGCGGTCAGTGATTTGATAGGCGGCAACATCCAGGCGGGGTTCTTTGTGCCGGGCAATGTGCAGCAGTTTGCCAAGGAGGGGCGCTTGAAGTTATTGGCGACTTCGGGCCTCAAGCGCTTTGCCAGCACGCCCGACATTCCCACCCTCAGCGAGTCGGGTTACCCCGACTTCGAAGCCACCTCATGGATTGGTTTTCTGACCACGGGCGGCACGCCTGCGCCCATCATCGAGCGCTACAACCGCGAGATCGTGAAGATCGTTCGTTCGCCCGAGATCACCAAGCGCTTGCTGGACATGGAGTTTGAAATTGTGGCCACCACGCCCAACCAGTTCCGTGACTGGATTGGCTCGGAAATCAAACGCTGGGGCAAAGTGATCAAAGACACCGGCACCAAGGCGGAGTGAGCGGCATGGGGCAGCCACGTTTGCAAGGCCAAGTGGCGCTGATCACCGGGGCCGGTTCGGGCATCGGGGCAGCCACCGCCCATGTGTTTTGCCAAGAGGGTGCGGCGGTGTTTTTGGTCGATGCCGACGCGCAGGGCCTGACGCGCACACACCAAGCCCTTTTGCAGGCTTTTCCGAATGCCCAGGTGCGCTGCCTGGCGGCGGACGTGACCGATCGCGCCTTGGCTTTGCAAGCGGTGGACGACTGCGTAGCGGCTTTTGCAGGCTTGGATATCCTGGTCAACAACGCTGCCATGCGCAACTATTCGCCAGCCGCGGAGGCCACTTCGGCCGAGTGGCTAGCCATTGTGGGCGTCAACCTGGTGGGCATCACGAATTATTGCCATGCTGCTTTGCCGCACCTGCGCAGCACCGGCCACGGCAGCATCGTGAATGTGTCTTCCTGTTATGCCGTCAAGGGGCGCAAAGGCATGGCCTTGTACGACGCCACCAAAGCCGCGCAACTGGCCTTGACCCGGTCCTTGGCGTGTGAAGAGGCGGCGCACGGTGTTCGCGTCAACGCGGTATGCCCCGGCTCAACGCTGACGGATTTCCATGTCGCACGCGCACAAAAAATTGGCAAAAGCGTGGAGCAACTCAAGACCGAACGCAAAGACAGCTCTTTGTTGGGTCGCTGGGCCACCCCTGAAGAAATTGCCTGGCCGATTTTGTGGATGGCTTCGTCAGAGGGCTCGTTCATCACCGGCAGCACCTTGGTGGTGGATGGCGGCTTGCACATCGTTTGATGCAGATGGTGATCGGGTCGGGATTGGCGCGTTCGAGCCCGTTGCCGTCTGCGGCTTGGCCGATGACTTGAAGCCGCAGGCACTGCATCGCTTGATTGGGGACGGATAATTCGTGGATGACCCCCAAAATCAAGCTTTACTTGGACCTGATTCGCTGGAACCGACCTGCCGGCTGGCTGTTGTTGTTGTGGCCGACTTTGTCCGCCTTGTGGGTGGCTGCTGGCGGTTTTCCGGGTTGGCATTTGTTGGCGGTGTTCACGCTGGGCACCGTCCTCATGCGCAGCGCTGGGTGCTGCGTCAACGATGTGGCTGATCGCGAATTTGACAAGCACGTCAAACGCACGGCCTCACGCCCAGTGACCAGTGGACGTCTGAGCGTCAAGGAGGCGCTGGTTTTGGGAGTGGTGCTGGCGCTGCTGGCTTTTGTGCTGGTGCTTAGCACCAACCGCGCAACCGTGGCCTGGTCGTTTGCCGCTTTGGCGGTGACCGTGGTTTATCCCTATGCCAAACGCTTCGTGTCCATGCCACAGGCGGTGTTGGGGGTGGCCTTCAGTTTTGGGATTCCGATGGCTTTCGCCGCGGTCCAAAGCGAAGTGCCGACACTGGCCTGGGGCTTGCTTTTGGGCAATTTGTTTTGGGTGCTGGCTTACGACACCGAATACGCGATGGTGGACCGCGATGACGATCTGAAGATCGGCATGAAAACCTCGGCCATCACCTTGGGCAGATGGGATGTGGTCGCCATCGCGGTCTTCTATGCGGCCTTTTTGGTTTTGTGGGCGCTGTTGTTGGACGTGTCCGAACGCGGTGCTTGGCTTTGGGCGGGTTGGGCCGGTGCGGCCGCGCAGGCGATGTGGCATGTGTGGCTGATCAAGGACCGCAGCCGCGAGGGTTGCTTCAAGGCCTTTAGGCTGAACCACTGGGTGGGCTTCAGCGTGTTTGCGGGCTTGGTCTTGTCTTACACCTGATGTCCAGCGCCACTGGCAGGGATTGTTGACCCACGTTCAGGCCTTGCCAAATTCATCACCCAATTCGCGGGCGCGTTGCTCAGCCGCCTGCATGGCGCTCACAAAAGATGGTTTGATGCCGGCTGCTTCCATCGCGCTGATGGCTGCATAGGTGGTGCCGCCTTTCGAGGTGACCCGCTGGCGCAGCACTTCGGGCGATTCATGGGACGCCGCCGCCAAGGAAGATGCGCCCGAAAACGTGGCCACCGCCAGTTGATAGGCCTGTTCGGCACTCAGGCCCATGCCCACGCCCGCTTCGGTCATGGCTTCGAGGAAGAAAAACACATAGGCAGGGCCGGAGCCCGACAAGGCGGTCACCGCGTCCAGCAAAGATTCCTGCTGCACCCACAGGTATTGACCGGTCGTGCCAATGACTTGCGCCACCAGTTGCTGGTCGGTCGGGGTGACCGATGGGCAGGCAAACAAGCCGGTAACGCCCTGGCCCACCAGTGCCGGGGTGTTGGGCATGCAGCGCACCACCCGATCTGTGCCGACCCAGCGGGAAATGCTGTCGGTGCGGATGCCCGCCGCCACCGACAGGTGCAGCGCGCCTCGGGTGTAGGGCATGACCGGGGCGGCGGCTTCGCTGAAGATTTGCGGCTTGACCGCCCAGACCACCAAGTCCGCACCGGCCAAAGCAGGGCCTGCAACGGACAGTGCGGTGATGCCAAAGTCCTTGAGCAGTTTGTCGGCGGCTTCGGCAAAGGGTTCAACCACGGTGAATTGATCGGGTCTCATGCCTTGGCGGATCAGGCCTCCCATGATGGCGCTGGCCATGTTGCCGCCGCCGATAAAGGCCATGTGATTCGCAAAAGAAGTCATGGTGTCAGTCTCTCAGGTGTCTGGGTTGAAAGGTCAATCGGGGAATTGTCGCTGTTTGTCTGAGCGGCTTTGCGCTAATCTTGCGGGCATGGATTACATGCTCTCAATTGACCAAGGCACCACCAGCTCTCGGGCCGTGGTGTTTGACCATGGTGGCCGGGTGGTGGCCATGGCACAGCGCGAATTCACCCAGTTTTTCCCGCAACCGGGGTGGGTTGAGCACGATGCCAACGAAATCTGGCAAACCCAATTGGCTGTCCTGCGCGAGGTGCTGATGCATGCGGGCATCACGGCCCGCCAGGTGCGTGCTCTGGGCATCGCCAACCAGCGTGAAACCACGGTGCTGTGGGATCGCCAAACGGGTGAGCCCGTGGCCCCGGCCATCGTTTGGCAGGACCGGCGCACCACCGGATTTTGCGAGGCCCTGCGCGCTGCAGGCCACGCCCCGGGCATCGCCGCCAAAACCGGCTTGGTCATTGATGCTTATTTTTCAGGCACCAAGCTGGCGTGGCTACTGGACAATGTTCCGGGGGCCCGATTGCGGGCCGAGCGGGGCGAATTGGCCTTTGGCACCGTGGACAGCTGGTTGATGTGGCAGTTGACGGGCGGGCGGGTGCACGCCACAGAGCCCAGCAATGCCGCTCGTACGCTGCTTTTCAACCTGAAAACCGGCACCTGGGATGAGGACATGCTGGCGCTGCTGAACATTCCACACGCTGTTTTGCCACAGATATTGCCCTCATGCGGCCTGGTGGCCGTGACCGATACCCAATGCTTGGGGGGCAGTGTGCCCATTGCGGGCTGGGCGGGAGATCAGCAGGCGGCCCTTTTCGGTCAGGCCTGCTTTGCGCCCGGTATGGCCAAAAACACTTATGGCACGGGCTGCTTCATGCTGATGAACACGGGCGATCAGCCTGTGGCCAGTCAACACCAATTGCTCAGCACCGTGGCCTGGCAAGGTCCAAGCACTGCGCTGCGGCCCTTGGCCTACGCCTTAGAAGGTTCGGTGTTCATGGCTGGGGCCACGGTGCAGTGGTTGCGCGACGGATTGCAGATCATCGACAGCGCGGCCCAGGTTGAAGCCCTGGCTGCCAGCGTGCAGGACACGGGAGATGTCTTTTTGGTTCCCGCTTTTGCCGGATTGGGCACGCCCGACTGGGATGGCCAGGCCAGGGGCACCTTGGTGGGCATGACCCGGGGGACGGGGCGGGCGCACATTGCCAGAGCTGCTTTGGAGGCCATTGCCTTGCAGACGGCCGATGTCTTTCGTGCCATGAGCGCTGACAGTGGATTGGCGCTGACCGAGCTGAGGGTGGACGGAGGTGCCAGCAAAAACGACTTGCTGATGCAAATTCAGGCGAATGTGTTGGGCGTGCCGGTGGTGCGCAGCCACATCAGTGAGACCACGGCGCTCGGGGTGACGTATCTGGCGGGGCTGGCCATCGGGTATTGGTCAGGCGCAGAGGAGTTGACTGCGCAGTGGCAAGAGGAGCGGCGATTCTTGCCGCAATGGCAGGAATCCCAAAGAATGGCCCATGCGCAGCGTTGGCGAGAAGCCGTGGCTCGCTCACGATCGTGGGCTCAAAACTGAAACATGAGGGGGGTCGGCAGGACTCACCCTGGCGGTTCAACGCCAAAGCGCTGGCTTAAAAACAGGAAAATTTCGTCAACATGTTGTACACGACATTTTTTCTGGCATAATCGTGGGCTTCGCCTTTCAAAAGGCGCAGTTATCTGCCCAAACAGAAGCTCAGCAAGTGGTTTGCCGAGTGTATGACGGGTCCAAGACTGATTCCTGCAGGTTGGCTTTTCGGCCAGTTTGCTAGGAGTACAAGTTGGGAACAAAGAAATGATCCAGACAGAATCTCGGTTGGATGTGGCCGACAACACCGGCGCCAAGTCCGTGCTGTGCATCAAGGTGCTCGGCGGGTCTAGGCGTCGTTATGCAAGTGTTGGCGACATCATCAAAGTGAGCATCAAAGAAGCCGCCCCGCGTGGTCGCGTCAAAAAAGGCGAGATCTACAGTGCTGTGGTGGTTCGCACTGCCAAGGGCATCCGCCGTGGCGATGGCTCCCTCATCAAATTCGATGGCAACGCAGCCGTGTTGCTGAACGCCAAGTTGGAGCCTATTGGCACCCGCATCTTCGGTCCGGTCACGCGTGAACTGCGTACCGAGAAGTTCATGAAGATCGTGTCCCTGGCTCCTGAAGTACTGTAAGGACGCGCCATGAACAAGATTCGCACAGGCGATGAAATCATCGTCATCACAGGTCGGGATAAGGGCAAGCGCGGCAAAGTCACCGCCCGCGCAACCGACTCCCATGTTTTGATCGACGGTATCAATATCGTAAAAAAGCACGCCAAGCCAAACCCCATGAAGGGCACAACTGGCGGCATCATCGAAAAGGCCATGCCGATTCACCAGTCCAATGTGGCCATTTTCAATGCCGCAACGGGTAAGGCAGATCGAGTGGGAGTCAAACTGCAGGCTGACGGCAAACGCGTTCGTGTTTACAAGTCCAGCGGCGAAGAAATCAAGGTGGCATGAGCATGGCACGTTTGCAACAAATCTTCCGCGAAAAAATCGCACCTGACTTGACAGCCAAATTCGGCTACAAGTCACCTATGCAGGTTCCTCGCATCACCAAGATCACCTTGAACATGGGTGTGTCTGAAGCGGTCGCTGACAAGAAAGTCATGGACCACGCGGTGAGCGACTTGACCAAGATTGCAGGTCAAAAGCCTGTGGTCACCAAGGCCAAGAAAGCCATTGCCGGCTTCAAGATTCGTGAAATGCAGCCAATTGGTTGCATGGTCACTCTGCGCGGCGTTCAGATGTATGAATTCCTTGACCGATTCGTGACCGTGGCTTTGCCACGTGTGCGTGACTTCCGCGGTATTTCTGGTCGCGCTTTCGATGGTCGTGGCAACTACAACATCGGCGTCAAAGAACAGATCATTTTCCCTGAGATTGAGTACGACAAGGTAGATGCCTTGCGCGGTCTCAACATCAGCATCACCACCACGGCCAAGTCTGACGAAGAGTGCAAAGCACTTTTGGCAGCTTTCCGCTTCCCCTTCAAGAACTGAGGTGTCACGTGGCTAAAGTAGCTTTGATCGAGCGCGAGCTCAAGCGTGAAAAATTGGCAGCCAAGTACGCAAAAAAATATGCGGAATTGAAAGCCATCGCCAACGATTTCAAGCGCAGTGATGAGGACCGTGCAGCTGCCCGTATGGGTCTGCAAAAGCTCCCGCGCAACGCCAATCCGACCCGCCAACGCAACCGCTGTGAAATCACCGGTCGCCCACGTGGTACGTTCCGTCAATTTGGTCTGGGTCGCGCCAAAATCCGTGAAATGGCCTTCGCTGGCCATATCCCGGGCGTGACCAAAGCCAGCTGGTAATCGGCAGGAGATAACAACATGAGCATGAGTGATCCTATTGCCGATCTGTTGACCCGCATCCGCAACGCACAAATGGTGGCAAAAGCTGCCGTGATGGTGCCTTCTTCCAAAGTGAAGGTGGCCATTGTTCAAGTGCTGAAAGATGAAGGCTACATTGATGGCTTCCAAGTCAAAACCGAAGATGGCAAAGCCACCCTCGAAATCGCCCTGAAGTACTACGCTGGCCGTCCGGTTATCGAGCGTATTGAGCGCGTGAGCCGCCCCGGCCTGCGTGTTTACAAAGGCCGTGATGCCATTCCCCAAGTCCAAAACGGTTTGGGCGTGGCCATCGTCACCACCCCCCAAGGCGTGATGACCGATCGCAAAGCGCGTGCAGCCGGTGTCGGCGGCGAAGTGCTTTGCTACGTCGCTTAAAGGGAGAAAAAGAATGTCCCGCGTAGGAAAAATGCCTGTGACCATCCCCGTTGGTGTGGATGTGTCAGTTAAACAAGATCAAATCAGTGTCAAGGGCTTGGGTGGTCAACTGGCCATCGCATCCAACATGCTGGTGACTGTGACCAACGAGGGCGGCAAATTGAGTTTTGCCCCAGCCAATGATTCACGCGAAGCCAATGCCATGAGTGGCACCATGCGACAGCTGGTGAACAACATGGTGAATGGCGTGACCAAGGGCTTCGAAAAGAAGTTAAACCTGGTCGGCGTGGGCTACAAGGCGGCAGCATCCGGTGCCAAATTGAATCTGGCTGTTGGTTATTCACACCCTGTCAACATTGAAATGCCTGCGGGCATCACGGTGGCCACCCCAACCGCGACTGAAATCGTGATCAAGGGTGCCGACCGTCAACGTGTTGGCCAAATTGCTGCTGAGATCCGTGCTGTTCGTCCTCCTGAGCCTTACAAAGGTAAGGGCATCCGTTATTCGGATGAGAAGATCACGATCAAAGAGACCAAGAAGAAATAAGGAGCTGCACCATGTTGACCAAGAAAGAGCAGCGTCTGCGTCGTGCGCGACAAACACGCATCCGCATTGCACAGCAAGGCGTGGCCCGTTTGACCGTGAACCGTACCAACTTGCACATCTATGCCAGCGTTATTTCTGGTTGCGGCACCAAAGTTTTGGCGAGTGCATCCACTGCCGAGGCCGAAGTGCGCACGGCCTTGGGTGCGGTTGGCAAGGGTGGCAATGCCGCCGCTGCCGCAGTCATTGGCAAGCGCATTGCTGAAAAAGCAAAAGCAGCTGGCGTCGAGAAGGTCGCCTTCGACCGTGCAGGTTTCGCTTACCACGGTCGTGTCAAGGCTTTGGCCGAAGCAGCCCGCGAAGCAGGTCTGCAGTTCTAAACGGATCGGAGTAACAAATGGCTAAATTTACAGCAAAACCGCAGAGCGACGGTCCGGAAGACGGTCTGCGTGAAAAGATGATCGCGGTGAATCGCGTGACCAAGGTGGTCAAGGGCGGCCGTATCCTCGGTTTCGCAGCTTTGACCGTGGTCGGTGACGGCGATGGTAAGGTGGGCATGGGCAAGGGCAAATCGAAAGAAGTGCCAGCGGCTGTGCAAAAAGCGATGGAAGAAGCCCGTCGTAACCTCGCCAAAGTCCACCTCAAAAATGGCACCATTCACCATGCCGTGCACGGCCACCACGGTGCTGCCCGCGTGATGATGGCACCAGCGCCAAAAGGTACTGGCATCATCGCTGGCGGTCCTATGCGTGCTGTGTTCGAAGTGGTGGGCATCACGGACATCGTGGCCAAGAGCCATGGTTCATCCAACCCCTACAACATGGTTCGTGCCACATTGGACGCCTTGTCCAACTGCACAACAGCCTCCAACGTGGCTGCCAAGCGTGGCAAGTCCGTTGAAGAGTTGTTCGGCTGAACCGGAGATCGAACATGACGACACAATCAACCGTGAAAGTCCAATTGGTTCGCAGCCCAATTGGCACCAAAGTTACTCACCGCGCCACAGTTCGTGGATTGGGTCTGCGCAAGCTCAACTCCGTGAGTGAGTTGCAGGATACGCCCGCTGTGCGCGGCATGATCAACAAGATCAGCTATCTGGTCAAAGTTCTCTAAGAGGCCGATGATGGAACTCAATAGCATCAAGCCTGCAGAAGGCTCCAAGCACGCACCACGCCGAGTTGGCCGTGGTATTGGCTCCGGTCTGGGTAAAACAGCAGGCCGTGGTCACAAAGGTCAGAAATCCCGTTCGGGTGGTTACCATAAAGTCGGTTTCGAAGGCGGTCAGATGCCTTTGCAGCGCCGTCTGCCCAAGCGCGGATTCAAATCACACTTGCTGAAGTACAACGCAGAAATCACACTGACCACTTTGTCCCGTTTGGATTTGGCGGAAGTGGATGTTTTGACACTGAAGCAAGCCGGTCTTGTTTCACAAATGGCCAAAGTGGTCAAAGTGATCAACACGGGTGAGTTGACCAAGGCTGTCAAGTTGACAGGCATCGGTGCAACTGCGGGTGCAAAGGCAGCCATTGAAGCTGCTGGCGGCACCGTGGTCTGAAACTTGATGGACGAGACACAACGTGGCAACCAACGCTAATCCAACAGCCAAAGCAGGAAAGTACGGTGACTTGCGTCGTCGACTGGTCTTCCTGCTGTTGGCGTTGGTGGTCTACCGTATCGGAGCGCACATTCCTGTGCCCGGCATCGATCCTGACCAGCTCAAGCAGTTGTTCAACGGTCAACAGGGCGGCATTCTGAGCTTGTTCAACATGTTCTCAGGCGGTGCTCTGTCTCGCTTCACTATCTTTGCTTTGGGCATCATGCCCTACATCTCTGCTTCCATTGTGATGCAGTTGATGACTTACGTTGTCCCTACGTTCGAGCAAATGAAGAAGGAAGGCGAATCAGGTCGTCGCAAGATCACCCAGTACACGCGTTTCGGCGCTTTGGGCTTGGCACTTTTTCAGTCGTTCGGTATTGCCGTTGCGTTAGAAGCCTCTGCTGGTTTGGTGATCAATCCCGGAATGGGCTTTCGCATGACGGCGGTGGTCAGTTTGACGGCCGGAGCGATGTTCCTGATGTGGTTGGGTGAGCAGATAACAGAGCGTGGTCTGGGCAACGGCATCTCGATTCTCATCTTTGCAGGTATTGCTGCAGGTTTGCCTAGCGCATTGGGTGGTTTGTTTGAGCTGGTTCGGACGGGTGCGATGAATCCTCTGATCTCGGTGTTGATCATCGTGTTGGTGGGATTGGTTACTTACTTTGTGGTCTTTGTCGAACGCGGTCAACGCAAGATCCTTGTGAATTACGCACGCCGCCAAGTGGGCAACAAGGTGTACGGTGGTCAATCTTCGCACCTGCCCCTCAAGTTGAACATGGCCGGTGTGATTCCCCCGATCTTTGCTTCCTCTATCATTCTTCTGCCTGCCACTCTGATTGGTTGGTTCAGCTCAGGATCATCTGAAAGTGTCGTGGTTCGGTTCTTCAAGGATGTGGCCAGCGCGCTGGCGCCAGGCCAGCCGATCTACGTGATGTTTTACGCTGCCGCCATCATTTTCTTCTGCTTCTTTTACACAGCGTTGGTTTTCAACAGCCGTGAAACAGCCGATAACCTGAAGAAGAGCGGCGCTTTCATTCCTGGCATTCGCCCGGGTGATCAAACAGCCAAATTCATCGACAAGATCTTGTTGCGTTTGACCGCAGTGGGTGCAGCCTACATCACTTTTGTGTGCTTGCTGCCTGAATTTTTGATTCTGAAATACAATGTTCCGTTTTACTTTGGTGGCACTTCTCTGCTGATCATCGTGGTCGTGACCATGGATTTCATGGCTCAAGTGCAAAATTACTTGATGTCACAACAATACGATTCGCTTCTGAAAAAGGCGAGCTTCAAGTCCTGACCGACTTGTTGAAAGTTTGGTAATGAACCCTGAGCTCTGGCGAGGGGCCATATTTTTCACCTGGCCTGTGAAGTCTGGGTATCGATGAGTTTTAGGAGAGAACCATGAGAGTTTCTGCTTCGGTGAAAAAAATTTGCCGTAATTGCAAAGTCATCCGCCGTAAAGGCGTTGTTCGTGTGATCTGCACCGATCCACGTCACAAGCAGCGTCAAGGCTGATTGAATTAGTTTTAGAGGACGAAAATGGCACGTATCGCTGGCATCAACATTCCGCCGCACAAACATGCTGAAATTGGCTTGACCGCCATTTTCGGTATTGGTCGCACCCGCGCTCGACAAATTTGCGAGGCCTCCGGCATCGCTTATTCGAAGAAGATCAAGGACCTGACCGACGCAGACTTGGAAAAAATTCGCGACCAGATCGCAGTGTTCACCATTGAAGGTGACTTGCGCCGCGAAACCACCATGAACATCAAGCGTTTGATGGACATTGGTTGCTACCGTGGTTTCCGCCACCGTCGCGGTTTGCCCATGCGCGGTCAGCGTACACGTACCAACGCACGGACTCGCAAGGGTCCGCGTAAAGGTGCTGCGGCTCTGAAGAAATAAGCAGAATTGAGAAACCACCATGGCAAAAGCACAATCCAACAGCGCCGCACAACGTGTTCGCAAAAAAGTCCGCAAGAACATTGCTGACGGCATTGCTCACGTGCACGCTTCGTTCAACAACACCATCATCACGATCACCGACCGTCAAGGCAACGCCTTGTCGTGGGCTTCATCGGGTGGTCAGGGCTTCAAGGGTTCGCGCAAATCGACACCTTTTGCAGCTCAGGTCGCTTCTGAAGTGGCTGGCCGTGCTGCCCAAGAACAAGGCATCAAAAACCTAGACGTCGAGATCAAAGGCCCCGGCCCAGGTCGTGAGTCTTCGGTCCGTGCCTTGGGTGCACTGGGCATCCGTATCACATCGATCGCCGATGTGACACCGGTTCCCCATAACGGCTGCCGCCCTCAAAAGCGCCGTCGTATCTAAGTTTTAAATCAAGCCCACCGCCAGGCCATGCTTGCATCGCCTGGCTCCCGCATTTATGGATGCGGCAGCTGAATAAAGGAAAATCAAGTGGCACGTTACCTCGGCCCCAAGGCCAAACTTTCACGCCGTGAAGGCACGGATTTGTTCCTCAAGAGTGCACGGCGCTCCATTGCGGACAAGTCCAAATTCGACTCAAAACCAGGCCAACACGGCCGCACTTCAGGTCAGCGGACTTCAGACTACGGTTTGCAGTTGCGCGAAAAGCAAAAAGTCAAGCGCATGTACGGTGTGCTCGAAAAGCAATTCCGCCGTTATTTTGCAGAAGCTGACCGCCGCAAGGGCAATACAGGCTCAAACCTGTTGGCGTTGCTTGAATGCCGCTTGGACAATGTGGTTTACCGCATGGGTTTTGGCTCTACACGTGCAGAAGCCCGTCAGATGGTGTCTCACAAAGCGATCACCGTGAATGGCCAGTCCGTGAACATTCCTTCTTACCTGGTCAAGGCCGGTGATGTGGTGGCGGTTCGCGAGAAATCCAAGAAGCAAAACCGTGTGGTTGAGGCGCTGCAATTGGCCGCTCAAGTGGGTATGCCTGCATGGGTCGAAGTGAATGCTGATAAAGCAGAAGGCACCTTCAAGAAAGTGCCTGACCGTGACGAATTTGGTGCTGACATCAACGAATCGTTGATCGTCGAACTGTATTCACGTTAATACACTGTTTCAATCGTTCCCGGCGCACAAGGCATTGTGGGCCGGGTGCTTCATCAGCCTTACCGGTGTAACGAACCGGGGGTATTGAGAGGAAGTCTGAATGCAAACCAATCTGTTGAAACCCAAAGCTATCCAGGTCGAACAACTGGCAGCCAACCGTGCCAAAGTCACGTTAGAACCATTTGAGCGCGGCTACGGCCACACCTTGGGCAATGCGCTGCGCCGTGTTTTGCTTTCTTCTATGGTCGGTTATTCCGCCACTGAAGTGACCATTGCCGGTGTCGTTCACGAATACTCATCCATCGATGGTGTACAGCAAGATGTTGTGAACATCCTGTTGAACCTCAAAGGTGTCGTGTTCAAATTGCACAACCGCGATGAAGTCACGCTGAGCTTGCGCAAAGATGGCGAAGGTCCGGTCACTGCTGCCGACATCCAGACACCGCATGATGTTGAAATCATCAACCCTGATCACGTCATTGCAAACCTGTCACAAGGTGGCAAGTTGGACATGCAGATCAAGGTCGAGAAAGGCCGTGGTTATGTACCCGGCAGCATGCGCCGCTATGCTGATGAGCCGACCAAAGCCTTGGGCCGCATTGTGCTTGACGCGTCGTTCTCGCCCGTCAAGCGTGTGAGCTATACCGTCGAAAGCGCGCGTGTTGAGCAGCGTACTGATTTGGATAAATTGGTCATTGAAATCGAAACCAATGGTGCCATCACAGCAGAAGACGCTGTTCGCGCATCGTCCAAAATTCTAGTCGAGCAATTGGCTGTGTTTGCACAACTGGAAGGCAGTGAGCTGTCGGCCTTCGATGCCCCTGCAGTGCGCGGTGGTGCCGGCAGTTTCGACCCGATCCTATTGCGCCCTGTGGACGAGCTCGAACTCACCGTACGTTCGGCCAACTGCCTCAAAGCAGAAAACATTTATTACATCGGTGACCTGATCCAGCGTACCGAGAATGAGTTGCTCAAGACCCCTAACTTGGGTCGCAAGTCACTCAACGAGATCAAGGAAGTTCTGGCTTCCCGTGGTTTGACTTTGGGCATGAAGCTCGAATCCTGGCCACCAGCTGGTCTGGAAAAGCGTTAAGTTGAAGTTCCCGGTTAACTCCGGGTTGTGCACGGGCAGTACCTGATACGGCTGTCTGTTTAATAAAGAAAGGTAAGCACCATGCGCCACGGACACGGACTCCGTAAATTGAACCGCACCAGCGAGCACCGCCTCGCCATGTTGCGCAACATGATGAACTCGCTCATTGAGCATGAAGTCATCAAAACAACACTGCCTAAGGCCAAAGAGCTGCGTCGCGTCATTGAGCCGATGATTACTTTGGCCAAAGAAGACAGCCTGTCCAACAAGCGTTTGGCTTTTAACCGCCTGCGTGACCGTGACAGCGTCATCAAATTGTTTGCTGATTTGGGCCCACGTTTCGCCAAGCGTCCTGGTGGTTACACGCGCATCCTGAAAATGGGTTACCGCGTGGGTGACAATGCACCGATGGCTTTGGTTGAATTGGTCGATCGCGCTGAATCACCTGCTGATTCAGCCGCAGAGTAAGCTATAATTCGAAGATATCGCGGGGTGGAGCAGTCTGGTAGCTCGTTGGGCTCATAACCCAAAGGTCGTTGGTTCAAATCCGGCCCCCGCAACCAAATGTCAGCACAAGCTGAACATCAAAAAAGCCCTCTTAGGAGGGCTTTTTTGTGGGCCTTTACACGGCCAAGATGATCGACTACAGCGATGAGTGCACGCTTATGCGCTCAGTCTTTCTAGCAAACCCTGCAAGGCAGCCTCGACAGTCAGCCTTCGAATAGTTTGGCGATCGCCATCGAGGTATTTGAGTTCGGCAGAGGTTTTGCCGCCAACACACCAAGCAATCCATACGGTGCCCACTGGCTTACCAGGGCTGCCACCCGTTGGGCCCGCAACACCTGTCACGGCCACAGCCGCAGCCGCTTTGGATCGGTACACTGCGCCCAGGGCCATGGCCCGCGCGACAGGTTCGCTGACAGCGCCATGCAACTGAATCAATTCCGGTGAGACGCCCAACATGTGCGACTTCGCTTCGTTGGAATAGGACACAAATCCACGCTCAAACCAAACACTTGACCCAGGCAAGTCGGTGCATTGAGCTGCGATCAGACCGCCTGTACAACTCTCGGCGGTTGCCAACATCCAGTGCCGCGCAGTCAGTAGGTGGGCAACACGTTCAACCAATGCCTGCATCACCAGATCCTCCACAAAGCCATCACCAGCAGGGTGCAAAAAACGGCCACCAGGTCGTCCCAAAGGATGCCCCAACCGCCGCGCCAGCCAAAACCTTTGAACAATCGATCAGCCCAAGCGACAGGGCCTGGTTTGACCGCATCAAAAAAACGGAACAGCACAAATGCGGCCAGTTGAGTGCCAAAACCACTGGGGGTGAGCATAAAAAGGATCAGCCACATGGCCACAATTTCATCCCAGACAATGGCACCGGGGTCACTGATGCCCATGTGGCGGGCGGTCACGGTGCAAGCCCACCAGCCCACAAGCACAGCACACGCGATGATCCACACTTGGCTTGAAATGCTGAACTGTTGCTGAATCAAAAGCCAAGACACCCAACCCCATAAACTGCCCACTGTGCCTGGTGCTTTCGGAGAAAGTCCAGAGCCGAAACCCAGGGCAATGGCGTGTGCAGGGTGCGACAGCATGAAGGCGGCACTGGCGCGCACAGGGGCATGCGGTGAATCAGTCAAGGCGGCCCTCTTCAAGCAAAGTGGTCAAAAGAAGACAGCGCATGGGTGACCGCCAGACCGTGTGCGTCACGCAAAATCAGACCACGCTGTGCGGTGATGTGTCCGATGCGCGTGACACGTGTGCCCGTCATCTCCGCGGCAAGCTTTACTTGTCGCGCAGCAGAAGGCGGGGCCGTGAAAACCAGCTCGTAATCGTCGCCGCCTGAAAAAACACAATGGAGGGCCAGCGGTGCAGGGCAGTGCCACAGTGCATTGGTCGCCATCAGGCTGCTGGCAAGGGAAACATCGATCTCGGCCCCCACATGGCTTGATTGGAGAATGTGTCCCAAGTCGCCAACCAAACCGTCGCTGATGTCGGCCATGGCGGTGGCCGTCCCGCGCAGGGCTTGGCCAAGCGTCACTCGCGGATCTGGGCATTCCAATCGCTGACGGGCGGCCAAAAAAACTGCTTCGGGCAGGCTGATCGCGCCACGAAAAACTTCGAGGGCCAAACGTGCATCGCCTAAAAATCCACTGACATACACATCGTCATCCACTTGGGCATGGCGACGCAAAATCACTTGTCCATGCGGCACATCGCCCATGACCGTGATGGCGATGTTCAGCGGGCCCTGGGTGGTGTCTCCGCCAATCAGTTCGCAAGCATGGGCATCGGCCAGGTCAAACAATCCCTTGGTAAAGCTGGACAGCCAATCTTCGTCAACCCGTGGCAATGATAGGGACAGCAAAAAAGCCTGGGGTGTCGCACCACACGCAGCCAAGTCGCTCAAGTTAACAGCCAATGACTTATGGCCCAGATGAACGGGGTCCACGGTGCTCAAAAAATGGCGGCCTTCGACCAGCATGTCGGCCGACAAGGCCAACTGATGGCCCTCGCGGGGTGTCCAAACGGCACAGTCATCACCCACACCAACGTTGGCTTGGCGCGGTGGACGCTTGAAGAAGCGTTCAATCAGGTCAAATTCACCCATGGCGCAGAGCTTAACCGCAAGTCAAGCGGCAGGATCGAGACAGGATCAATGCAGTGTGCGCCCGGTGGATGAGCTGCCCGAGGCATCCAGCACAAACTTGGCAATGGGCGCATCAAAACGCTGGCCATCATCAGAGACAAAAAAATAGCTGCCGTGCATGGTGCCACTGGCAGCACGCAAACGGCAGGCGCTGGTGTACTGGAAAGCCTCACCGGGCCGCAGCAGCGGTTGTTGCCCTACAACCCCCAAACCCTTGACCTCGTCCATGTGGCCCTTTTCGTCTTGGATGATCCAGTGGCGGGAAATCAGCTGTACCGGCGTCTTGCCAGTGTTGGTCACCGTCACGGTGTATGAGAAAGCATAAACATCTTGCAAGGGGTTGCTTTGCTCGGCAACGTACTGGGGCAAAACATCAATATGAATTTGGTGAGCAGACATGGGTGCATGTTAACTGCGACAATTCTGGCATGACAAGTCGCTACAAAATTGCCCCTTCCATTCTCTCGGCTGATTTCGCCTGTCTGGGTGCTGAAGTCAAAAGCGTCATCGACGCCGGTGCCGACTGGATCCATTTTGATGTGATGGACAACCATTACGTGCCCAATCTCACCTTTGGCCCTATGATTTGCGAAGCCCTCAAGCCATACGCCAAAACAGCGGCCGGTGTCGCTGTTCCGATAGATGTGCATTTGATGATTTCTCCTGTGGATGCCCTGGCGGCATCATTTGCCGATGCGGGCGCTGATCTGATCAGCTTCCACCCGGATGCCAGTGCGCATGTGCACCGCAGCATTCAGGCCATCAAAAGCAAGGGCCTCAAGGCGGGCCTGGTGTTCAATCCGGCCGAACCCCTGGATGTGCTGGAGTGGACGATCGACGAGATTGATCTGATCCTGATCATGAGCGTGAACCCGGGTTTTGGTGGTCAAAGCTTCATCGAGTCGGCCTTGCGCAAGGTCGAATTGGCGCGTCAATGGATAGAGCGCAGCGGCCGAGACATTCGCCTGGAAGTGGATGGGGGCATCAAGGCTGACAACATTCGCCGAGTAGCCGATGCAGGAGCAGACACCTTTGTGGCGGGCAGCGCGATCTTTGGCAAACCCGACTACAAAGCGGTGATCGACCAGATGCGTGTCGCTTTGGGTTGATGCCATGAAAACTGTGCTGGATCTGATAGAGGTCGATGCGGTCATTTTTGACCTGGACGGCACTTTGGTGCACACATTGGGAGACTTTCAGGTGGCCTTGCACCGGACCATGGCCGATTTGGACTTGCCTCCGGTCTCGGATGCGCTCATCGAGCAAACCATTGGCAAAGGCTCCGAGCACCTGATCCGCACCTTGCTGGCGCATCAAATCAATCGGCCCGAAGTCAAAGGCGTGGGCCAGGCATGTCCGGCCCTGTCGGTGGACGCCCTTTTCGGTCGCGCATGGCAGCGCTACCAGCACCACTATTTGTCGATCAATGGTCAGTTTGCCAATGTCTACCCGGGCGCTCTGGCGGCGCTCGAGGAGTTGGCCGCCCAGGGCATGCCCTTGGCCTGCCTGACCAACAAGCCATTGGCCTTTGCCCAGGCCTTGCTGAAAGAAAAGTCACTGACGCACTTTTTTGGTCCCGTGTTTGGGGGTGACAGTTTCGAGCGCAAAAAACCCGACCCCCTGCCCTTGCTGAAAACCTGTGAGGCGCTGGGCACGGCCGCAGCACGCACCTTGATGGTGGGAGATTCCAGCAACGACGCGCAGGCCGCCCACGCTGCGGGCTGCCCGGTGGTGCTGGTCACGTACGGCTACAACCACGGTCAGCGCGTGCAAGACACGCCTGCCGCTGCTTGGTTGGACACGCTGGCCGACTTACCAGAGCGTTTGCAGACCACGAGCCAATGACTTGAGCCCAAGCAGGCTGCCGATGCAGTGGAAAGCGGCAACCGGGCTTTGCTACACTTAACAGACCATGTTCATCGTCCACAACCACTCCAGCGCAGCCAGCCTGCCGAGCCATTCCCCTGCGGAAGGCCGGGGAGCCTGGCCTTGGCGTCGGCCAGCCTGACCCCATCGACTGTGCGGCTTGCCCGCCACCCGCGCCCGTTTTCATGCTCAACATGACCGGGCACCTGGATGAATGAAAAGCACCTCGAACGAGGTCGCTGAGCGCTTTGGAGGCTCTAGCCTGTGATCACCGAACTTGAATTCAAAAGCCTGGCCAGCCAAGGCTACAACCGCATTCCCCTCATGCTGGAGGCCTTTGCGGACCTGGAAACCCCCCTGTCGCTTTACCTGAAGCTGGCCCACACCAAGGACAACGGCAAATACAGCTTTTTGCTCGAATCGGTGGTGGGCGGAGAGCGGTTTGGTCGCTACAGCTTCATTGGACTGCCCGCGCGCACCTTGTTGCGCGCCAGCGGATTTGGCGCAGAAGCCAAGACCGAAGTGGTGTGCGACGGGTTGGTGATCGAGACCGCTGCGGGCAACCCGCTCGATTTCATCGAGCAATACCAAAAGCGTTTCAAGGTGGCTTTGCGCCCAGGTTTGCCGCGTTTTTGTGGTGGCTTGGCGGGCTACTTTGGCTACGACGCGGTGCGCTACATCGAGAAGAAACTCGAAAAATCCTGCCCGCCCGACACCCTGGGAACGCCCGACATCTTGCTGCTGCAGTGCGAAGAACTGGCGGTCATCGACAACCTGTCGGGCAAGTTGTACCTGATCGTGTACGCCGATCCGGCCACGCCTGAAGCCTTTGTGGGCGCGAAAAAACGCCTGCGCGAGCTGAAAGAGCAGCTCAAATACTCGGTCAGCGCCCCGGTCGTCAAACCCACCCAGTCATACCCGGCCGAGCGTGACTTTGCCAAGGCCGATTACATTGCCGCTGTGGAAAAAGCCAAAGAGATGATCGCGGGCGGCGATTTCATGCAGGTGCAAGTGGGGCAACGCATCAAGAAACGCTACACCGAAAGCCCGCTCTCGCTTTATCGGGCGCTGCGCTCGCTCAACCCCAGCCCCTACATGTATTTCTACAACTTCGGCGACTTCCATGTCGTCGGGGCCAGCCCAGAGATTTTGGTGCGCCAAGAGCTGACCGAAGAGGGCGCCAGAGTCATCATCCGTCCGCTGGCGGGCACACGCCCACGCGGCGCAACCCCGGAAAAAGACAAGGCTGCAGAACAGGAATTGATCAACGACCCGAAAGAGCGGGCCGAGCATGTGATGCTGATCGACTTGGCCCGCAACGACATTGGCCGCATCGCCCAAATTGGCTCGGTGAAGGTAACCGAAGCCTTTGTCGTCGAGCGCTACAGCCATGTGATGCACATCGTGAGCAACGTCGAAGGCTTGCTGAACGAGGGCATGAGCAACATGGACGTGCTCAAAGCCACCTTCCCGGCTGGTACTTTAACCGGTGCCCCCAAGGTGCATGCCATGGAGTTGATCGACCAGTTCGAACCCGTCAAGCGCGGCATTTATGGTGGTGCCTGCGGCTACATCAGTTATGCGGGTGACATGGACGTTGCCATCGCCATTCGAACTGCGGTCATCAAGGACCAGACGCTCTATGTGCAGGCGGCTGCGGGCGTGGTGGCCGATTCGGTGCCTGAGATGGAGTGGCGCGAAACCGAGCACAAGGCGCGTGCCTTGCTGCGCGCCAGCGAGTTGGTCGAAGAAGGCTTGGAGTGACCATGGCGAAAAAAATCAAACTCCTGATGGTCGACAACTACGACTCCTTCACCTTCAACATCGTGCAGTACTTTGGAGAGCTGGGCGCAGACGTCGAAGTCTTTCGCAACGACGAAATCACCCTGGAAGGCATTGCCGCGCGCCAACCTGATCGCTTGGTGATCTCGCCGGGGCCCTGTTCGCCAGCCGAGGCGGGGATCTCGGTGGCGGCCATCCAGCACTTCGCGGGCCAACTGCCCATTCTGGGCGTGTGCCTGGGGCACCAAAGCATGGGTGCGGCCTTTGGCGGCAAGATTGTTCGTGCACAACAATTGATGCATGGCAAGACCAGTGTCATCACCACCACGCAAGAAGGCGTTTTCGCTGGCTTGCCCAAACAACTCACTGTCAACCGCTACCACTCGCTGGCCATTGAGCGGTCCAGTTGCCCGTCTTGCCTGAAAGTCACCGCCTGGACCGAAGATGGTGAGATCATGGGCGTTCGCCACACCGAACTCGACATCGAGGGCGTGCAGTTTCACCCGGAATCCATCCTCACAGAGCATGGCCATGCCATGCTCAAGAACTTTCTGGAGCGGCCATGATTGATTTACGCAGCGACACCGTCACTCAGCCCACCGCAGCGATGCGCGAAGCCATTTTGCGCGCGCCCTTGGGCGATGACGTTTTTGGCGACGACCCCACGGTCAATGCCTTGCAAGAACGCATCGCCCAGATCACGGGCAAAGAAGCGGCCTTGTTCATGCCCTCGGGCACGCAGAGCAACTTGTGCGCCTTGATGGCCCATTGTGAGCGGGGCGACGAGTACATCGTGGGGCAAAACGCCCATACCTACCGCTACGAAGGCGGCGGCGCGGCCGTGCTGGGCAGCATCCAGCCGCAGCCCTTGGCGCAAAACGCTTCGGGTGAAATGTCGCTGACCGACATTGCCGCAGCCATCAAACCCATCGATTGCCACTTTGCACGCACCCGTCTGCTGGCGCTGGAAAATACCTGGAATGGTCACCCCATGTCGCAAGCTTATCTCGCGCAAGCCACAGGCTTGGCCCGACAGCATGGCTTGGCCGTGCACCTGGACGGCGCACGGCTGTTCAATGCTGCCGTGGCACAGGCCGAAGGTGGGTTGGTCACAGCCAGCGTGCGCCGCATCGTTGACCACTTCGACAGCGTGTCCGTGTGCTTCAGCAAGGGCTTGGGTGCGCCCGTCGGCTCGGCCTTGTGCGGCTCCCATGAGTTGATCACCAAAGCGCTGCGTTGGCGCAAGGTTTTGGGGGGCGGCTTGCGTCAGTCCGGTATTTTGGCGGCTGCAGCTTTGCACGCCCTAGAGCACCATGTGGACCGCTTGGCGCAAGACCATGCGCTGGCAAAGCGGCTGGCCCAAGGACTGCAAGGCGTGCCGGGCCTGAGTGTGCGTTCTGCGCAAACCAATATCGTTTTTGTGGATGTGGCCGATGGACGTGGCCCGGTTCTACTCGAGGGTCTGAAAGCCCAGGGCGTTTTGGCCACAGGCTTGATTGGATTGCGCTTTGTCACGCACTTGGGGGTGGATGCTGCGGGCATCGACCATGCCATCGCCTGCATCAGGCGCTTGATGGCGAATGCATCTGCACCGACAAGTCCGGCTCCCACCCGAGTTGGCGTTTACTGAAGCCATGCCCGAAACGCAGCAAGTTCTGATGTTCATGCTGGCCGGTGTGCTGCTCAACCTCACCCCCGGGCCGGATGTGCTCTACATCGTCAACCAGTCCTTGCGCGGCGGTGTGCAGCGTGGGTTGGTCGCCGCCTGGGGCATCACAGCCGGGTGTTTTTTGCATGTGGCTGCGGCCGCTTTGGGACTGGGGGTCGTTTTGGCCACCTCGGCAGACGCCTTCAACCTGATCAAGTGGATGGGTGCTGCGTACTTGGTGTGGATGGGTGGGCGTCTGTTGTGGCGCACATCCTCAGCCCATGGCGATGGCAACAGGGCTCAGGAACAGTCGGTGATGGACCACTCTGGCCGGCATTTGTATGGTCCTGCCTCCAAGGAGATGACCGGTTTACTGGCCGTTTTCTTTGGCGCCTTTGCCACCAACGCCCTGAACCCGAAAGTGGCGCTTTTTTTTCTGGCCTTTGTGCCGCAATTCATCCCGGCGCAGGCGCCTGACCCGACCTGGTCTTTTGTGCTCTTGGGCTGCTTGTTCAATCTCAACAGTTTGCTGGTGTGCATGGGCTGGGTCTTGGCCGCCTCTTGGCTGGCTCGCCGGGCCCAAGGCATGCAGCGCGTCATGCACCACATGGACCGGCTGGCCGGCTTGCTGTTTGTCGGCTTTGGCCTGAAGCTTGCATTGACCGACGCGCATTCGCACTGAACTTTCTACGTACCCCATCATCCGAGAGAAAACCCACCATGCCCATCACCCCTCAGGAAGCGCTGCAACGCACCATCGAGCACCGCGAAATTTTCCATGACGAGATGCTGCACATCATGCGCATGATCATGAATGGTGAGTTGTCACCCGTCATGACGGCGGCGCTCATCACGGGCCTGCGCGTGAAGAAGGAAACCATTGGCGAGATCACCGCCGCCGCTCAGGTCATGCGGGAGTTTTCGACCAAGGTCCATGTGCCCGACCCCACGCACCTGGTGGACATTGTGGGCACGGGGGGCGATGGGGCCCATACCTTCAACATCTCGACCTGTGCCATGTTTGTGGCCGCTGCAGCTGGGGCCAAAACCGCCAAACACGGTGGACGCAGCGTCAGCAGCAAGTCTGGCAGCGCCGATGTGGTCGAGGCACTGGGTGGCAACATCCACCTGACGCCAGAGCAGATTGCCCGCTCGATCGAAGAAGTGGGCATCGGCTTCATGTTCGCCCCCAACCACCACCCGGCCATGAAAAACGTGGTTCCGGTGCGCAAGGAGCTGGGCGTGCGTACGATTTTCAATATCCTTGGGCCCTTGACCAACCCGGCCAGCGCACCGAACATCTTGATGGGTGTGTTTCACTCCGACCTGGTGGGCATTCAGGTGCGCGCCTTGCAACGCTTGGGGGCTGAGCATGCGGTGGTGGTTTATGGCCGCGACGGCATGGACGAAATCAGCCTGGGCGCGGCCACCTTGGTGGGGGAGCTCCAAAACGGCCAGATCACTGAATACGAAATCCACCCTGAGGACTTTGGCCTGACCATGGCCAGCAACCGGGCCCTGAGGGTGGACACGCCCCAGGAGTCCATGGCCATGCTTCGTGGTGTGCTGGACAATCAGCTTGGCGCAGCGCGCGACATCGTCATGATCAACGCGGGCGCAACCCTTTACGCGGCCAATGTGGCCAGCAGCATCGCCGATGGTTTGGCGCGCGCGCGCGTGGCCATCGAATCTGGTGCGGCCAAAGCCAAGCTGGCGCAGTTCGTGGCCTTTGGTCAGTTGGCGGCTTGAGTTGTGTGGCAGGACGAAGGGGCTTGGATCGCCGGGGGCGTTTCGCCGTTGTTTATGGTGGTCGGGTTGGTGATGCACTGCGCCATTGTTCGCATTTTGAAAAAACGGTGCCATCGCGCCCGGACAGAAAGAAAATCATGACTGACATCCTCGACAAAATTGTCGCGGTCAAACGCGAAGAAGTGGCTGCGGCCCTGAAGCAAAAATCGCTGGCCGTGGTGCGCGCCGATGCCGAAAGCCGCGTCCTGACCCGTGACTTTGAAGGCGCGATGCGTGCCAAGATCGCTGCAGGCCAAGCTGCGGTGATCGCCGAAATCAAAAAAGCCAGCCCCTCAAAAGGCGTGCTGCGCGCCGACTTCATCCCGGCCGACATCGCCCAAAGTTATGCCGAGCATGGCGCAGCGTGTTTGTCTGTTTTAACGGACAAGCAGTTTTTTCAGGGCAGAGTGGATTTCCTCAAGCAAGCCCGTGCCAGCTGCGACCTGCCGGTGTTGCGCAAAGACTTCATGATCGATGTGTACCAGGTCTATGAAGCCCGGGCCATGGGGGCCGATGCCATCTTGCTCATCGCCGCTTGCCTGGACGATGGCCAAATGACCGAGATGGAAGCGGTGTCCCGCAGCCTGGATATGGCGGTGCTGGTGGAGGTGCATGACCGGGCCGAATTGGAGCGCGCCCTGAAGCTGAAAACCCGCCTGGTCGGCATCAACAACCGCAATCTGAAGACCTTCGAAGTGTCCTTGCAAACCACCCTAGACATGTTGCCCGATGTACCGGCCGATCGCTTGTTGGTGACCGAAAGCGGTATTCAAACCCCGGAAGATGTCCTGCGGATGCGCGAGGCGAAAGTCAATGCCTTTTTGGTGGGCGAAGCCTTCATGCGTTCGAGCGAGCCCGGCGAGGCGCTGTCTAAACTATTTGCCTGATGTCCCGCATGCTGGGTCAGCAGAGTCTGGCGTTTGAAGACGGGGCTTTGGTGGCCGATCGGTTGCTGAACTGGCCCCCTGATCTGCAAAGACTGGATGAGGGGTGGCGGACGCATGTGGTCGAGTTTTTGGCCTCGGCGGTCGGGCATGCCTTGTCTGCGCGCTTGACCGATGCCCTGAATTCTGGAGCCATCATCTACCCACCAGACCCTTTTCGGGCGCTGAGCATGACCCCGCTGAGCCAGGTGCGTGTGGTGATTTTGGGTCAAGACCCTTACCACGGACCGGGCCAGGCAGAAGGATTGGCCTTTTCTGTGGCGCATGGGGTGCGCTTGCCACCCAGTTTGCGCAATATTTTCAAGGAGTTGCAGCAAAGTCTGGGTGTGACGATGCCCACTCACGGGTCACTGGTGCGCTGGGCAAGGCAAGGTGTCTTGCTGCTCAACACTTGTTTGACGGTACAAGATGGGCAAGCGGCCAGCCATGCTCGGTGGGGTTGGGAGATTTTGAGCGATGAACTGGTCAAAATTGTGGCCCAAAGTTCATCGCCGGTGGTGTTCATGTTGTGGGGTGCACAAGCGCAGGCCAAAAAAACGTTGATCGAACAAACTGCAAGCGCTGCCAAGCATTTGTTGCTGCAGGCCAATCACCCGTCTCCCCTTTCGGCCTTGCGCCGTCCTGTTCCCTTTCTGGGCTGCGATCACTTCGCTCAGGCCAATTCATTTCTTGAAGAATGCGGCGGAAAAGCCATCGACTGGTGAAAATTTTGTGGGCCGTCTTGCAGTGCGTCACAAAAAGATGTCATAATATAAGACTCGCTTCTGGAGGGGTGCCCGAGTGGCTAAAGGGGGCAGACTGTAAATCTGTTGGCTTACGCCTACACTGGTTCGAATCCAGTCTCCTCCACCAGCAAACTGGCTTAAGCTGGATTGATTTGAGCAATTGGAAATGGTTTCCAAGCATTGGCGCAGCATCCACTCGTGCGGCGCGATCAGTGCGGGAGTAGTTTAATGGTAGAACCTTAGCCTTCCAAGCTAATGACACGGGTTCGATTCCCGTTTCCCGCTCCATCGAACCGGTTGAGTTTGTCAGATGTTTTCGCCCTTGTGGCTCAGTGGTAGAGCACTCCCTTGGTAAGGGAGAGGTCGCGGGTCCGATTCCCGCCAAGGGCACCAGTTTTGGGGCGTACATCGCAAGTTGTGCGCCCTCTGTTTTGGTTGTTGACCGCTACTTTTCGGAGTCGAAGATATGGCAAAAGAGAAATTTGAACGGACCAAACCCCACGTCAACGTGGGCACCATCGGTCACGTTGACCACGGCAAGACCACATTGACGGCTGCCATCACCACCGTGTTGGCTGCCAAGTTCGGCGGTTCTGCCAAAGCGTACGACCAGATCGACGCTG
>Ga0247831_1000247_pt1 | contig 120970 bp, 90 predicted proteins | sample LaCruzMarch2015__9_FD_192406 | JGI IMG/M metagenome (GOLD analysis project Ga0247831, IMG submission 192406) | Freshwater microbial communities from meromictic Lake La Cruz, Castile-La Mancha, Spain - LaCruzMarch2015_1m | ecosystem: Environmental > Aquatic > Freshwater > Lake | place: Spain...
CTTTTTTGTAGGTATGGTACATTCCACCGAATTCGTCTCGTTTGAATTTTTTCAACAAAAAATCCATGTTCCGAACTGCTGATTCCCGGTATGCTTCATCGCCCAAAGCGGTGTAAGCCTTGGCGTAAGCGGAAGCCATCAGGGCATTCCAGGAAAGCAAAATTTTGTCATCCAGACCTGGTCGAATCCGTAAATCGCGCTCGGCCATGAGTTTGGCACGAATTGGGGCAAAGCGGGCCTCCAGTTCGTCGGGGGTCTGGCCTACTTCAACAGCAAAAGCCTCCATGGGCAAAGGGCACCACAGGATGTTGTGTCCTTCCCAATTTCCCAATGGTTCGACCCCGTAATAGCCGCTAAAAAGACCAGCGTCTTCGGCAGATGGGCATACCGCGGCCACTTCTTCAGCAGTCCAAACGTAAAATTTCCCTTCTTCTCCTTCCGAATCTGCGTCGAGTGCGCTATAAAATCCACCTTCTGCATTGGTCATTTCGCGGGCTACCCAAGCCAGCGTTTCCTCTATTGCCCGTTTGAAAATGGGCAATTTGGTTACCTTGAACGTGTCGGAAAGTAAGCCAACCAAAAGAGCGTTGTCGTACAACATCTTTTCAAAATGTGGCACCAACCAGGCTTTGTCGGTCGCATAACGGGCAAAACCACCACCGAGTTGATCGTAAATTCCTCCTCGAATCATGCGATCCAATGAAAAAACTACGTGATCTAAGGCTTGTTTTTCCCCGGTGAAGTGGTGGTAGTCGAGCAAAAATTGCAAAGCCATACTTCCCGGAAACTTGGGGGCACCACCAAATCCGCCATCCTGTAGATCGAAGTTTTTTTGGAGGGTATGAAATATGTTGTGCAGCACTACCGGATTAAATGGGTTGACGCCAACGGTTTCGGTTTCTTTTTTGGATAAAAAATAGGCGTTGGTTTGCTCAATGTTGCCAATCAGGCGATTGGCTTGATCTTCTACGTCCTGACGGCGGTTGTTAAAAACCTCGGTCACATGGTGCAGCAACTGCGGCCAGGAAGGTCGGTTGAACGCTGGAGCTGGTGGGTAGTAGGTTCCTGCCAAAAAAGGTCGGCCATCGGGCGTCAAAAAACAATTCAATGGCCAGCCTCCTGAACCGGTCATGATCACACATGCCTCCATGTAAATATGGTCTACATCGGGTCTTTCTTCGCGGTCTACCTTGATGTTGATGAAGTTTTCATTCATGATGGCAGCAATATCGGCGTTTTCGAAGGACTCACGTTCCATCACATGGCACCAATGGCAGGTGGAATAACCGATGCTGACCAAAATGGGTTTGTTTTCTTTTTTTGCACGCTCAAAAGCCTCTGGTTTCCAGGCATACCAGTCTACCGGATTGTGGGCATGTTGAAGCAGGTATGGACTGGTTTCGAATTGCAGACGATTCATGAATGACTTTTTTTGGAAAACAGATATTAGCGACTTGAGTTGCCCAAGGTCTTACAAAAATCTGCTTTTAGGTAGTTCTTGGCTACGAATACCTAACGTTAGGTATTGGCCTCTCTCCCTCATCCTAGGTATTTTTTGTAGAATGATGATTTTTGTTAGCTGAAAAAGAAAAAAAACGATCTATTTTAGCGCCATGTTGTTAATTAGATTAAATCAAAATAAGCACAACTGTGGTCGCAACGAGTAATTCCGGAAAGCAATTGGCCAAAATGAAAATTGGCAGCAAAGGACACGTTTCTCATTTCACTGATTGTTGCATGGCTTGCAAACTGTTATCAATGGGAATCCTGCCAGGCACTCAAATTGAAATGATTCGCAGTGCCCCTTTTGGTGGTGGTTGTTACATTAAAGCAGACAATTTGCTGATTGCGCTGCGCAAATCCGAAGCGTGCTGCATTGTTGTACGTTAAGGTATTCCTTCACCTGTATTTAGTTTTTCCAAAGGTTTGAAACCAGCTCTGTCGCCCGATCCTGAACCAAAGATTGCCCTCATTGGAAATCCCAACAGTGGCAAAACTTCCATTTTTAACCAATTGACTGGCCTACAGCAAAAAGTAGGCAACTTCCCCGGGGTTACTGTTGATAAAAAAACGGGGACACTTGAACTTTCCAATGGCCGTCATGCCAAATTGATTGACTTACCCGGCGCATACAGTTTTTACCCTACGTCCAAAGATGAAAAGATGGTTGTACAAAGTTTGGTACAACCCGGCAACGAAAACTACCCGGATGCCATCATCTACATCGCCGACGTCACCAAACTCGAAAAGCATTTATTGCTGTTTAGCCAATTGAAAGACCTGGGCATTCCGGTGCTGTTGGCGCTCAATATGGCCGATGTTGCCGAACAAGAAGGCATTCAATACGATCTTGAAAAGCTCTCCCGCAAACTGGAGGCCCCTACCCTACTCCTCAGCGGACGTACAGGAGAAGGCATGGGTAAGTTGAAATCCATGCTGGTTGATCTATTGGATGAAGCCCCCGTCGCTCCGCTCAACAGTACCAAATACCGCCTTGCGCCTGAAGAATCCAAGATCATCAATCAAATACAAGCTGAATTTCCGGGCTATACGCCTTACCAACTGGTTTTGATGGCGCACCACGTCAAATGGCTGCCTTTTTTAAACCCCAATCAAAAAGCGCTCATCGAACAGGCGATCAGCAATAGCGGTTTTCAAGACCTGCAGATGCAAGTGGAGGAAACCATGCAGCGCTACGATCAGTTTACACCCATCGTACAACAATCCCGCGAGAAGGACAGCTTGCATGAGATCAATTTTACCGATCGGTTGGACGATCTGTTGACCAATCGTTTTTTTGGCCCAGTGGTGTTTTTCAGTATAATGCTCTTGATCTTTCATGCCCTTTTTACCTGGGCGGAATTGCCCATGAATTTTATTGAAACGGGCTTTGGCAACTTGAGTACTTTTTTGCAGAACCATCTTCCGCAACATTGGTTGACCAATTTGCTCACCGAAGGAGTATTGGCGGGCTTCAGTGGAATCATCGTGTTTGTGCCGCAGATCGCCATCTTGTTTTTCCTGATCTCCTTGCTGGAAGAAGTAGGTTATATGGCCCGGGCAGCGTTTATGTTTGACCGCATCATGCAATTTTTCGGGCTCAATGGCCGCAGTGTGGTAGCCCTTATTTCCGGGGGTGCTTGCGCCATTCCGGCCATCATGAGCACCCGCACCATCAGCAATTGGAAGGAGCGATTGATTACGATCCTGGTTACCCCTTTTATCAGTTGTTCTGCGCGGATTCCGGTGTATACCGTTTTGATTGGTTTTGTGGTGCCACCTACCAAAATTGGTTTTGTCAGTTTGCAAGCATTGGCTTTTATGGGTTTGTACCTCTTGGGGATTGTTGCCGCGCTGCTGGCAGCTTTCGTATTCAAGTTGATTTTGCGCACCCACGAAACCAGTTACCTGATGTTGGAATTGCCCGCCTATCGCCTGCCTGTGATGCGCAATGTGTGGCTTACGGTGTGGGAAAAAGTAAAAACATTCACCGTAGAAGCGGGTCGGATCATTTTGATCATTACAGTGGTGCTTTGGGTATTGTCTTCATTTGGCCCGCCGGGAGCGGTAAAAAATGCAGAAATGGCCGCGCAACGCAGTGCCAAGGCAAAAAATCTCAGCGCTGACGATACGCAAGACTTGGTGGATGCCAAAATGATGGAAGCTTCTTTTGCTGGGCAATTGGGCAAATTCATCGAGCCGGCCATCAGACCCTTGGGTTTTGACTGGAAAATAGGCATTGCACTGATTACTTCTTTTGCAGCCCGGGAGGTTTTTGTAGCTACGATGGCCACAATCTACAGCATCGGCCACCAGGATGATGAGTATTCCATTCACGAAAAAATGGCCAATCAGCGCGACCCGGTTACCCATAAGTTGATTTACAGTCCGGCCACTTCGCTATCCCTCCTGCTGTTCTATGTGTTTGCAATGCAGTGCATGAGTACCATGGCGGTAGTCTACCGCGAAACCAAATCCTGGAAATGGCCGCTGATTCAGTTTGCGTTTATGACTGGACTGGCGTATTTGAGCAGTTGGCTGGCGTATATGTGGTTGAGTTGATCTACTTTATTTTTTTTCCTTAGCTTGCGCAAAAAACACCGCCGCCCGTGGAAAAAACCATCTATCAAGGCAAATTTACCTGGCTGGATGTAACCCAGCCCAAGAAAGAACAACTGTTGGATATTGCCAAGCGCTTTAACCTGCATCCCTACACCGTGCAAGACTGCCTGGAGCCAGATCACTTGCCCAAATTTGAGCTGGATGGCGAAGCGCGGTTTATCATTGTACGTGCCTACAATCCCAAGGAATTGGAAAGTCCACATTCCATCCAGGATTTGACCAGTAAAATTGCGTTGTTTTACACCGACACCTGCCTGATCTCCATCCACCGTTTGCCTCAACCATTTTTTGAGGAAATCGTAGCAAAATACTTAACCGATGACAATCACTTGCATCCTTGTGATGTCGTAACCCGCATCATTTGGTACGCGGTAGCCAGCTATCAGGGGCCTGCCCAATTTCTGGACGATGAAGTTGACAAAATTGAAACGGCCATTTTTGCAAGGCATTCGCGGGGCAAGTTTGAAGAAAAATTATATCACCTCCGCCGCATGGTCAGCGTAAACAAAAAGCTGTTGATTTTGACTGAAAAAGTGGTGGATGACTTGTTCCGAGATACCAAATCCAATCCGTTTATCCAAGATTTGAGAGACCTCAACCTGAAGCTGCACAGCAATTATGAGCAGATTCACGAAGATGTATCCAACCTACTCAATATCTACATCTCTATTTCTGCACACAAGACCAACGAGGTGATGAAGGTATTGACCATTTTCTCGGTCTTTTTCATGCCCCTTACTTTTGTAGCGGGAATTTACGGAATGAACTTTGACATCATGCCAGAGCTGAGGTTCCAGTGGGGTTATCCACTGACCTTGCTTTCGATGCTGGTGATTGTCATCATCATTTACATCTGGTTCAAACGCAAACAGTGGATGTAACCCCTGTTAATACCCCGGGTTTTGCCTTAGTCCTCCCCTACGGTTCAATTCATCTTGTGGAATTGGCCAGAGTTCGTGTTTGGAGGTTTTAAAATTTACACCTTTATTTTGTAGTTCGCGTTTATTGCTGTTTTCATAGGGGTCTGTACTGTTGCTGTTGTACGATACAAAAGATCCGTTGCTTCCCATTACTTCGCGGATAAGGGGCTGATTGGAACTGGTTTTGATGCGCCGCAAATCAAACAGGCGATGCCCCTCAAAAGCCAATTCTGAGCGCCGTTCCTTATAGATGGCATCCAACAAAGTAGCGCCACTTAGGCCAAGGTTGGTATTCAACTTTACTCTTTTCCGAACTTGCTCAAGGTAAGTGCGTGCCTTGTCGTCCTTATTGAGATGTGCAGCAGCTTCAGCCGCAATCAGCAACAAATCGGCATAGCGCATAAAGGTGATGTTGTGGGGCAATTTAGTGCCCGATCCACCCAGGCGCTGATTGGAAGGAACGTATAATTTGCGGCAAAACCGCGCTGATTTGCTCTCGTTTGGCCGGGCATTGAAACGTTTGGTGGTATCGCCAGGTACAGGAGCCAGGTGCTTGATGATGGTCCATTTCAAGCGAATGCTGTCCTGATCATCGAGGTAATGCTTTTCAAGATTGGAGGTAGGACACAAATAACCCCAGCCTTTTTCTGCCCTGGTGCCACACATAACGGGAATGGGATCACCGAAAGCATTGAATGGCCAAACACCCGTTCCCAGACTAAATATAAATTCACGGCTATTGACATTGGAGGGATTCCAAAGGTCACCAAAGTTGGGTTCGAGGGCGTAAATCTGCTGGTTGATTACTTTCTCTGCGGTAGTAAATGCGGCATCCCATTTTCCATCGTACAATTCAGCTTTGGCCAAAAAAGCAAGTGCCGCACCTTGAGTAGCTCGGCCACGATCTTTGGCTTTTTGCTCTGTCAGGGTTGGCAAGATTGCTGCTGCGTCTGTAAAGTCGCGTTTGATTTGAGCATAAACGGTTTGTACAGATACCCTGCTCATGGTATCGAGGTATCCAGCAGGAACATTGGAAGTTATGAGTGGCACACTTCCAAAGTTTTTGACCAGCTCAAAATATAAAAATCCACGAATGAACTTGGTTTCTGCGATCAGGCGATTTCTTACATCGTCAGCGATTTTGGCAGAGCCTAGTCCTTCAAGGGCATTGTTGCATAAAAAAATGCCCTTGTAATTGAATTGGTAAAAATCGCGCAGGCGCTCGCCCCGAGCATCGAGGGTATAATGGCCAGCCTGCATGATTTCAATTCGGCGTTTGTAATAAGGCACTGAGATGGTATCGCGCTTGTTTTTGCTGGTATCAACCGCTGCACTTGAAAAACGAGGTGGATTGATGTCGTAATTCTTGATGGTATCGCCCACCCAGGCATCGTCGGTAGCTGCATCGTTGCACAATCTCCAGAAATGCACTTGCCACCAATCGTCAAAAGCCATGGCATTGTAGCAGAGGCGAACCGCGCCATCACAGTCGTTTTCGGTAAAAAAGCGTTGTTCTTGAGTCGAAAGTTCGGTGGGGCCTTCCAGGAGGATGTCTTCCAATTTGGTACAATTGGCAATCAGGGTTATTGCAAAAAGGAAGAGTAAAAAACGTAGCGTAAGTTTCATTCCAATCTTTCGTTTTAAGGCACTGATCCTGGAGACCAAGTCATTTGACTCCATTGTGTGCCGCAAATCTAACGCTTATTGTTGATTCTAATTTTCTATCAAATGAAAAGGACATGATTTAAATGGACAATTTTTTAGTTAATCCAGATCAAACATGAAGGTTTTTTTTAACATTATCCCCCACTTTCAGCACCTATAATCAAACATACTATGCCAAAAGCTACATTACAAGAAAGATTACGGTACCGTTTTGAGAACTCCTTGTCTCATGGTCCCATTGCCATTATTGGCTGGCTGGCGTTGGTTTCACTCGTTATAGTTGTCATTGCTGCCATCGTGCTGCATTTCACGGGCATTGGACCTGCTCCTGATGAAAAACTGAGTTTTGCCGAAGCTGCCTGGCAAAGCTTGATGCGTGCACTTGACTCCGGCGCGGTAGGTGGCGACTCTGGTTGGGTATTCCGGGGTGTCATGTTGTTGGTGACTATCGGGGGGATTTTCATTCTTTCTACCCTGATCGGTTCTATTTCGAGCGGCATCGATCAAAGCATTGAAGACTTGCGCAAGGGCAAATCGATGGTTTTAGAATCCAATCATACCTTGATTTTAGGTTACTCTTCCAAGGTATATTCAATCATTTCGGACTTGTGCATTGCCAACGAAAACCAGAAGAATCCCCGGATCGTCATTTTGGCCAACCAGGACAAAGTGGAAATGGAAGACGACATCCGCGCCAAAATTCCAGATACCAAAAACACCAAAATTATCATTCGCAGTGGTAGCCCACTGGAAGCTTCCGATATTCAAGTGGTGAATCCTCATGAAGCAAGATCAGTCATCATCCTGAGTCCAGAAGATATCGACAACCCGGATGTGCATGTGATTAAAGCTGTGCTGTCTTTAACCAACAGCAAGCGGCGCAAACAAGGCAAGTACCACATCGTTGCCGAGATCAAAGATCCGGCCAACCTGGAAGCAGCAAGGCTGGTAGGTGGCGACGAGGCGGTTTATATCCTTACTTCCGATCTCATTTCTCGCTTGACGGCTCAAACTTGTCGGCAATCGGGACTCAGTATCGTATACACCGAATTGCTGCAATTTGAAGGGGATGAAATTTACTTCGCCGAAGAAAAACAGTTGTGGGGCAAAACTTACCGGGATTGTCTTTTTGCTTATGAGGAATCGGCCATCATCGGGGTGATTACAGCGAGCGATAAGGTGGTGATCAACCCTGGCATGGATTACGTGTTGCAAAATGGGGATAGATTGATTGCCATTTCCAAAGATGACGATACCATCAAGCTTTCTGGCAAGACCCTTGCTCCCGCCAACGAATCGCTGTTGAAAAAAGGCTCTGGCACCAGCGCCGGGGTGGAAAGCACGCTCATTTTGGGCTGGAACAAAAAAGGCATCCGCATCATCGAGGAATTGGACAATTACGTGCTACCCGGCTCAAAGGTGACCATTCTTGCCGAGACCGATGAGATCGATGAAGACGTGGCCAGTTTCGACCCTGCACTTAAGAATATTCAGGTTGAACTGACCAAAGGGGACATCAACAACCGCTTGACCCTCGAATCACTCCGGGTTGAGACCTACGATCACATCATTTTGTTGAGTTACAACGAAAACATCGAAATCCAGGAATCTGATGCCAAAACCTTGATTTGCTTGCTGCACCTGCGCGATTTGGCAGAGATGGCCGGGAAAGATTTTTCTATCGTATCAGAAATGCTGGATATTCGCAACCGCGAACTGGCCGAGGTGTCCAAAGCGGACGATTTCATCCTGAGCGACAAATTGTTGAGCCTGGTATTGACCCAAATTTCCGAGAACAAGGAACTCAAAAAAGTGTACGATATCCTATTTGAAGCAGAAGGGTCAGAAATTTACCTCAAGGAAGTTGGTCATTACGTTAAGACCGATGTTGATGTTGATTTTTATACCGTATTGGAAAGTGCAGCCCGGCAAGGCCATACCGCTATTGGCTACCGCCTCATGCGCGATTCTCAGGATGATTCAAAAATGTATGGGGTAAAGCTCAATCCGATAAAATCGGCAAAAATTCGTTTTTCGGAAGGGGATAAAGTAATCGTTTTGGGAGAAGTTTAAGCTTATTTTCTTCCTATTCAATAAACACGGTACACATAGCAGCTATGTGTACCGTGTTTGTTTTTACACCGGGCTAGTATCCTCTGCCTCTATTCTTTCCATTAGAATCGCAAGTACGTCTTGATTTTCCATCTCGGTCACGATATCGGTCATCATCCCGATCCCGGTCACAATATCGATCATCATCCCGATCCCGGTCACAATATCGATCATCATCCCGACCCCGGTTATTGCTGCGGTTGGCAGATCCACGACCATAGCCGTGGCTTTCGCCTCCGCGGTGATTGTCCTTTGAGCAGCCATCGCGTCGGTCACGGTCATCGTATCTTCTTCTGTCGTCATCACGTGATCCATAATTCCCATTGCGTGGGTTGCGGTCGTTGTATTCTGGCTGACGCCGGTTGTCATTGTAGCCGTCGTTGTTGTTGGGATTTCTCCGGTCGTTCGCTTGGGTAGTTGTGCTTACATCGGTATTCGTTCCTCTCGATCTCATTTTTTCTAATCCCGTTACATCCTCAATCCGGCGATTGGCTGTGAAAGTGGGGGTACTGGCAGTTTCGGTTTTGGACTTGTTGGCCCATTGATCCAGGGTTGTACTTACGCGCTGGCCTTGTTGCGCCATAATGGTTCCTGCAAACATGCCGCAGCATGCCAAAGTCGTGGTGATTGCCCAATTTGTTTTCATAGTGTGGTTGTTTTATGAGGTATGAACACTCATTTTGACCCGAACGATCTATGAAGTCACCACTTTAGCAACACCTTAACTTGGATTTACGATTGTGCTAAAAAAATTAACGGTGCCACATCTTCAAGCGTCCCAACAACCGCAACATTTTAACATTTAAGGACATTCCCGCGTTAAAAAAATGTCCGTTGATTTCGATCCAGTCCTCTTTGCGCCGCATATCGACGAGGTTGGTAAAGAGGGCAATTTGAGATTTTTGAAAGGGTGCTTTCCAATACAGTCCCCGAGCAGTGATGGCAAATCCCTCTTTGCCATTGCCCAATAGGCTCTGGTCAGATACCAGCAGGATTTTTTCGTCGCGTGGCGGAAAAAGAAAAGCCTGACTGGCATTTTTCAATTTAGCCAGGGGCATTTGCAGCAAATCGGTATAGATTTTTTCCGGCTCGTGGTCAAATTGCAGAAAGTCTTTGACCACCTGAAAAAGATTGATTTCACTCAACGGTATGTTCTGGTACTTGAGAATCGCCTCTGGCAACTCCACTTCGTTGAGGTCTTTGCAGTAGCGGATGATGTAAAAATCTAGCAATTCTTCAAACAAATCTTCCACAAACCAGTTGAGTTGCGAGGTTTCCAGCATACCCAAAGACTCCATGTTGCGCAGTCGATCAGCCGACTGGGCAAAACGCCGTGCAATCACATCCCGAAAGCCTGAGGGGTACATGCGCTCAGAGTAAGCGGTGAATTGCTCTGGGCGATGCTCACGCTCAATGCGTTCTTTCAGCGCCAAAAAGAATTTTTCGGTTAGCTGGGGTTCTATTTCCAAATCCAGGTCAATACTGGGAACAGAGCTGCGTTGGGTGGCTTCCAAATCGGGTTGGGGCGCTCCACAGTTTGAACAAAACCGGGCGTCTACTGATAAAACCACCTGACAGCGAATGCACTTCTTCATAGTAAGTTTGAGCTACAGTGCATTTGGGGTAGTGCACTGCATTTTAATCGTCGAAAATAAACAAATGAATCAATGAAAACAATCCAGGCCGCCTGCTGTTTTGTACTTTGTTGCAACAAAAGTGAGAATTTTGGCCAAAAAAACCAAAAAAGCAGACCTTCCGCAGAAAATATGCCTGGTCTGTAACCGCCCATTCACTTGGCGCAAGAAATGGGAGAAAGTTTGGACAGAGGTAAAATACTGCAGTAAAAAGTGTAAACTCAGTTCAAAATCTTCGCCCCTAAACACCAAACGGCATGACTAATCAAGAACAACCTTACAACGAATACGCTTACCTCGCGTTTCACCCCAAAAACATCATCCTGACCTTGTTGTTGATCGGGTTGAGTACCATTTTTGTGGCCTTGTCACTGGCCTATGTGTACAACCGGGTGAATCAACATTTGCCACCTTTGCGTTTGCCGATCCTGTTCTTGTTCAATACCTTGATCCTTCTGGGCAGCAGTGCGGCGATGGTGTGGGCAAAAAAATCTTACCTCGAAGACCATACCGACAATTACCAAAAGGCCTTGTGGTTGACGCTGGGTTTGTCCTTGTTGTTTATGGCGGCTCAAGCGGTGGCTTGGTATACTTTGTTCAGCGATGGGGTTCTGATGAGTTCCGACAATTCGGCGGGGTATCTGTATGTCATTTCAGGTCTGCACTTTGCCCACGTGATAGCGGGACTGCCGTTTTTGGGGATTTTCATTTATCAAGCGCGCTACCGCATGAAGGAACCCGTAAGCGTACTGGTGTATTTTTCTGATCCCGAAAAGCGTTTGAGCTTGCGTTTGCTTAGCATTTACTGGCACTTTTTGGATGGTCTATGGATATACCTGATCATCTTCTTTTACGTGAATTATTTTATTCGGTAGGTTTGTCGCAATAAGGGTTCGGCGGTGTTCAAAACGGCCAAGAGTTGGTTGGATACTTCAATCATTGATGAAAAAGTTTTGGGTTAAAATTTAGCTTTAGAGCATGTCAATTACTTATCCCGCACACAGCGAAACCCAGTATGCTCCAAACCTGTATCCGGGCTGGTTTTCATACGGGCTGCCACTCGATAACCCGAGCAGTAGCTGTCGTTGCACAAAAAAGAACCACCCCGCACCACTTTTTTGGGTGTATTGGGTTCATCCGGGTCATAACTATCCGGAGGGCCTTGTGGGTTCCTGACTTCAGCTTTTTTATGGGCATAATAATCGGACTGATACCAATCTGCGCACCATTCCCACACATTTCCGGCCATATCGTACAAACCAAACGGGTTGGCAGCAAAGGATTTGACCGGAGCGAGGCGTTGAAATCCGTCTTCATTTAGCTGCTTGACCGGAAATTCGCCCTGAAAAAAATTGGCTTTTTGTACCGAAACAGGTTCCTTTCCCCAGGGATAAATGGCCTCTGCTTGAGCGCCGCGTCCGGCGTATTCCCATTCTGCTTCGGTAGGCAAGCGTTTGCCCGCCCATTTGCAGTAGGCGATGGCATCGTACCAACTCACATGCACCACGGGGAGATTGTCCTTGCCCTGGATGCTGCTACCCGGCCCCTGTGGATGCCGCCAATTGGCCCCTTTAACGATTTGCCACCAGTCGGCAGGAGTCAAGGTTTGGATATTGCCACTGGGTGGAGATTTAAAGACGAGAGAAAAAGGCTGCAAATCTTCTGCGGAAGGCAATTCAGTCCCAGGTGGCACTTGTTTTTTGAGTTCCTCCAGGTCAATGGTTCGTTCCGCTACGGTGACATAGCCGGTAGCTTCCACAAAGCGCTGAAATTGAGCATTGGTAACTTCGGTGGCATCCATCCAAAAACCCTTCACTTCAACCGGATGTTTGGGGAATTCATCTGGTCTGGCCTGTTCGTTGTCGCCACCCATTTGAAATTGACCACCTCTGATCGCCACCATTCCGCTGGTATTTTTGGCTTCGTTGGGGTCAGGTTTAATTTGGTCGATTGCTTTCAAATAATCGGCAATAAGGAAGTCCGCGTGGGTTCCGTAAGGGGATGCTCCAGTATAGCAATGCTCATTGGTTGCAATGGGAGGCACTTCGGCAGTCGTTTGAGGAGCATTTGGAGATTGACAACTCCAGATGCTACACATGAGCAAAAAAATGGGTAAAAAACGAGTTTGCATAGGCTACAATTATCAGCATAAAAGTAGCTTATTTTTCCAAAAGTGTTTCCAATGCCTTAAACGCTCCATTTTGTTCGGGATTGGGAAATTTCTGGGTTGAAATCTGATAACTATGAATGGCTCCTTTTTTATCTCCAAGTAAAACCTGTGCTTCAGCCAGGAGATTGAAATTCAAATAGTAGCCTGTGTTTTCCTTGATATTGAATTGCAAAATCTCAACTGCGTCTTGATAGCGCTTTTTCTCCATGAGCTTAACGCCAACCTCACGTAACCCATTCTGATTGGCACTGCGCAAGTTGTAAGTATAAAAGCTTTGGGGATCCTGGATCAGGTGGAGGTATTGCGATATCGCGTCTTTGGCCTTCTTTTCTTCGACCGTTTTCAGCAACAATGCGCCATAATCCATTTTGGGCGCGTTCAAATTCGTTTTTTTGCTCAACACATTGGCCAGGTACTCGGTCGAAACGGCAACTGTAACTCCTTTTCCGGATTTGTTGTCCGTAGAACTTGAAGAGACAATCCCAATCAGAAAGCCATTGGCATCAATCACTGGCGAGCCGCTGGACCCGCCCTTATGCTCTTACATATTGCGCTCGATCAGGATATCCATTCCCAACTTGCGGAGAACTGTTCCTTCGTGCACCTTGGCAGTACTGTCATCGTAGGCACAACTTAGGATGAAAACCTTTTCACCTGGGATCAATTAGCTGTAGCGCGGCTTCAAAGGATAGAGTGACGCTGAGGGCTTTTTTACAGCAAAAACGATCCAGTCTCTTTCAATAATACTGGAGGTAGGGCCTTCCAGTGTTTCATTCGCATCTTCATTCAATAAGCGCTCCATGATTGCAGTCTCTGAGGTATTCCCTTTGGGTCGCATGATCCATTGCTTGAGTTCCGCATTGATTTCTACTGCCTTGGATTGTTTGTTTTTGGCAATCCACAAGACGTGTTTGGCCGTGGCAGCCAGGGTATCGCGACCATTGTCAATCAAAAAACCCGTTCCGGCATAGGAGAAAGAAGGGGCGATGTAGTGGTCTCCGTTTTTGTATTCTACGGTATTGATCAAGGCGATTTTGGGCCACTGATTTACTGGCAAATCGATCCAGGCTTCCTTGATTTGCCCCGTCAAGGGGAGAGAAAGCAAAAAGGAGAGCAGCAAGGCAAAATAGGAATGATTCATTTGGGTTGTTTTGTCACAATTTACTGGCAAGGTAGGAAACTTACTTCTTTCTGGTTGCAATGATCACGCCAGTAGACCAATTCATTTTGGTCAAATTGAAGTCTTTGCGTTGCTCCAGGTAAGCAATCAGGCCTTCCACTTTGGCTTCGTGCCCAGTGGGCCAATTGGGCTGTGCAGACATGTCGTCGATGACATAAAATCCACCTACTTTAACCAGCGCTAAAATCTCCTCAATTTCGCTGTACTTGCCTGGCCAGGCATCCGCAAAGACCAAATCGAAGGAATCTCCCTTGTAATTTTTGATCCATTCAGTGCCGTCTGCACATACGATATTGATTCTTGGGTCCTGACAAAAAAAATCCTGTGCAATGGAGCAAAGTTCGGGGTCATTGTCGATGCTGGTGAGTGTAGATGCTGCGTCAAGGCCATCGATCATCCAGGAGAGAGAAAGGCCAATGCCGGTACCCAGTTCCAGGAAATTTCCATGAGGTTTAGAAGTAATCAGAGTTTTCAGCAAAGTTCCGATGTATAGATCAGAGGGCATGGAGAAGCCAATTTCTTTGGATTTGGCTTCAATTGCTGGGTGTAGTACGGGCTTGTCGAGGATGTTTGAGTCGTTCATAGCGGTATCTTTCTTTTGAAATGCAAAGGAAAAATACTGATTCCCAAGTAGCCTTTCTTCTTCTTTTTTGCCACAATTACGGTGTACTGACCCCAGAATGCGCTACGATTTTGCCAATTTTTCCCTTGCTTCTTCTATTGATGCGACAAAATTGATGCGCCCAACTTTGTTGCTTTCGAAGATAAAATCCTGCAAACTTTTGCTGGTATACTTGGAAAAGTCGCCAACAATAGCCAGTTGCATTTGGTAGGTGGAAAATTTTTGCAGAATTTCTCCGGCAACTCCAGTTTTCAGGTCAAAAAAATCAGGGACAATGTGACTCTCTTGCACGATGATTTTACTGGCACCTTGATAAGCGCAGTTGGCCAGGATATCCAGAGCATCCTGGGCATTGTGAATGATGATGTCTGCTGCATCGATTTCAGCGATAGTGGCATTTTGAAATTCATAAAGATTAATTTCCATAGTCTTTTTTCTATTGTTTCACTTTTTCCATATCACTGGATACTGTTCGTGAAGCTGCAAATAATACCAATGCCAAGACCACGCACAATATCGGTATGATGTACATCGCATGGTGCAGACCCAGGTATCGGCCAACCGACCCAAGGGCAAACCAACGATTGCATACATGAGGATAAACGCAGTACTCAGCGTACCCAATTGGGTATCACTTAGCGTCCATTCTTTGCGCACCATTTCCGCTACTGGCCCCAGGATCTGGCGGTCGTAAAAATTCATCAAATTGATGCCAAACAGAATCCAAAGGGCGCCCCAGGCCTGTTTTGTTGCTTTATCCGTATTCATCTGATGTGGTTTAGGGGCGATAAATCGCAATTCAACAGACTTTATGCATTGCTCTCTGTCTCTGGAGCCAATTGCACTTTCAAACCGTCCATTTCTTCACTGAGGTGGAGTTGGCAACCCAAACGCGAATTGTCTTTGACGAAAAAAGCTTGATCTAGCATAATTTCTTCTGCTTCGCCCATCTCTGGCAATTCGTGATCGCTTAAAATGTATACCTGACAGGTAGAGCACAAGGCCATGCCCCCACAAGTGCCTTTTACGGGTAGTTCGTAGGCTTTGCAAAGCTCCATCAGGTTCATGTTCATGTCTGTAGGGCCATCCAGCTCGTGTTCGACGCCTTCTCGGTCGATCAAGTGGATTTTGATCATGTCTTCCATCCTATAGTACTTTCATTTGGGTTTGAGAAAAAAAATCGATACAAACTATTCCAGAAATAAGGCAACCTCGTCGCCCAATTTAATGCTTCCACTTTTGATTACCCGGGCCGTGATGCCACCATGGCCCCGCATGGCATTGTAGCCACCCGGGCCCAGGTTTTCCTCCATGCGCTGGCAAGGAAAGCATTTTCCGGTCATTTCAAAAATGGCTTCTCCAATCCGGAATTTCTGGTCTTTTAGCGCCAACAGGTTGATTCCTGAAACAACAATGTTGCGGCGGGTCAATTGAGGATCAATCGGGCCGCGTTGCAAAATCGTACCTGCCGCCACCAAATGTTCGGCTTGAATCAAGGTGACTTGGCGTTTGCCGTTTTGCCCAGCATAGCGATCACCGGTGAGGCCATTTTCGGTTTGAGCTTCTACTGCATCTACCTCCATAAGGATGGTGCGTGAGGCAGGCCGCAAGCCTATCCATTCTACTTTTCCGATTTGGGGAAGGGAGAGAACGAGTTCTTTGATGATCATTTTGTGCTGATTGAGCGTAAAAAACGGCACAAAATACAAAAGCATCCCGAAAAAGATAACAATCGCTCAGGTTAGCCTTTTGGCAGGATCTTGTCCAAGATTGTTTCCAGATAGTCCATCGCAGTTTCGCTGACTTCGAAATTTACCTCCTTGGCTTCGTCATCAATTTTTCTGATCAAAATTGAATCTGCAAAAAATGGATCAGCTTCGAAAATTCGGGCTTCCTCAATCGACATCGGACCACCTTGATAACGGAGGGTCTCCTGGCTGGCGGTAGAAAGCTGCTGGTGATAACTTTCATCTGCAAAACACAAATACCGCTTGGCCGCAACGTGATTGCGCACCGTTGCAATGATCCGTTCCGAAAACCCTTTTGCCTGCAAATAATCCTCCCCCCAATGATCATGTGCATCGATACCGTAAGATCCCATGGTCGTGACAGGAGTAGAATCGGCCAATTCAAGTGGTGCAAGGTGACCTATGTCGTGCAAAAATGCGGCCACAATCAATTCTACATCGTAGTCTTTAGCTTTGGCCAGAAGACCTGCTTGCACAGAATGAGACAACATGCTGCAGCGTTCACCGTATTCAATGTGGCCATGCTTGCGAAAAATGGCCATAATCTCTTGGCTAATTGAGTTTGTGCGCTTATTCATATTTTAGGCAAATTGTAAGTGAGGATCTTGTGGAGAAACAGCAATCATTGGAAATTTTGAACAAAGGAAATGCCCTCGTTTGAAGAAACAAGGTAAGCGAGTGTTAAGTAATATTGAAGTTTGTGTTAAATCAATGCATCAGTGGTGGGCAAAAAAATAGGGAAGCCTGTGAGGACTTCCCTTCTTGTAGCGGCGGCAGGACTTGAACCTACGACCTTCGGGTTATGAGCCCGACGAGCTACCAACTGCTCCACGCCGCGCTGTTTAGGACTGCAAATATAGAACGGATAATTTCCTCAAACAACTCTTTTTTTAAAATAATATCCATTTCAAGATGGTCAGGCTGCAAAAAGACTTTCAATAACCTGATTTACAAATAATTGATGCGCGAAAAAAAATATTCACGGATAAGTCAACCTGAAGAATTCCATTCCTGTTCAATACAGATCTGCAAAATGAGGTGTAATTTTGCGCTGTCCTTTCCAATTCAAATCTATGAAAGAAGTATTCATCGTTTCTGCCGTACGCACTCCCATGGGGAGTTTCGGGGGCGTTTTGGCTGGTTTTACCGCCACCCAATTGGGCAGTTTTGCCATCAAAGGTGCGCTGGAAAAAGCTGGTGTTGCCGCAGATCAAGTGCAAGAAGTGCTGATGGGCAATGTATGTTCGGCCAATTTGGGCCAGGCCCCAGCCCGCCAGGCCGCGCGTGGAGCAGGTGTGAGTGACAATGTACCTTGTACTGCCATCAATAAAGTTTGTGCTTCAGGGATGAAAGCCATTATGTACGGCGCACAGTCCATCATGTTGGGCTACAACGACCTGGTTGTAGCGGGCGGCATGGAAAGCATGAGCAATATCCCCTATTACGTGCCTTCTGCGCGTTGGGGCAGCAAATATGGCAACATGGAACTGGTAGACGGACTCGCCAAAGATGGCCTCACCGATGCCTACGACCATCAGGCCATGGGTACTTGTGCAGACGCTACTGCAGTCAAATACAACATCTCGCGGGAAGCGCAAGATGAATTTGCCATCCGTTCTTATACCCTCGCCGCAGAGACTACCCAAAAAGGCTGGTTCAACAACGAGATTGTTCCCGCGAGTATCCCTCAACGCAAAGGTGATCCAATTCTTTTGGGGGAAGATGAGGAATACAAAAAAGTGGATTTCAGCAAAATTCCCAGTCTGCGTCCAGCCTTCAGCAAAGACGGAACCGTCACCGCGGCCAATGCCAGTACCATCAACGATGGCGCTTCAGCGCTGATTCTGGCCAGCAAGGAAATGGTACAAAAGCTGGGCTTAAAACCCATTGCCAAAATCCTGGGCTTTGCCGATGCCGAACAGGAACCGCAATGGTTTACCACCACTCCAACCATTGCTGCCCCATTGGCGATGAAACGCGCTGGCATCAGTACCAGCGAGGTTGATTTTTTTGAAGTGAACGAGGCGTTCGCAGTAGTCCCCATGGCCTTCAATCAGGTATTGGGCATCGACGAGGCCAAAGTCAATGTATTTGGCGGCGCTTGCGCGTTGGGACATCCCCTGGGTGCTTCGGGAGCTAGAATCGTGACCACTTTGACCAATGTACTGCAGCAGAACGAGGCAAAAATTGGCCTTGCGGCGATTTGTAATGGTGGCGGTGGTGCTTCGGCAATAGTGATTGAGCGGGTGTAAATGAGAAGGAGGAGGGACGAATGTTGAATGACGAATGCCGCCATAAGTGGATGACCATCTGGTAAATATGGTTGCTACTTTGGATTGCTTACATGTTTTTTTAAAATCCGTTTCCCTTCCGTTTTGACATTTTTATTTTTTCTAAAACTCCACATGATGTCACTGGCTATCTTTCTGGTTTCTTCAATATCAACTATAGGTACTGGATAATCCTTTCCAATTTCGCACTGGTACAATATTTGTTCAATTAAGGTTAGCTTATAAGGTTCATGAATCAAATTAGTGGGAACATTTTTGAGTTCAGGAACCCATTGTTTGATGAACAACCCCTCAGGATCATGTTCCATAGAATTTTTTATTGGGTTATAAATTCTGATGGTATTAATGCCCGTAGTACCGCTTTGCATTTGCAACTGAGGGTAATGAATACCGGGTTCATAATCCAAAAACTGTCTGGCTAAAAAATGCAATTCGCGCCAGTCTTGCCAAAGGTTAAACACAAAAAAGGAAACCACTAAGGCCCTCATTCTGAAATTAATATACCCAGTAGCTACCAGGCATCTTATACAGGCATCTACTATCGGAACCCCCGTTTGACCAGATTGCCAGGCAATGATGTAACTTTCATTTTTAGGTTTGATTAAAGTGTTGTAAGCGCGATTTATATTTTCAAATTCATAACGGCATTCATCTTCAAATTTTTGAATAAAATGGCAATGCCAATGCAGTCTGGAAATAAAGTTTGACAATGCTCTTCTATTCAATGAAGTTTGATAATGCTTCTTGGTAAATTGGTAAACCATGCGCATACTAATATTGCCGTAAGTTAAATACGGCGATAAACGACTGCATCCTTTCCGGCTCAGTAGAGGTTTGCTGATGTGTTTGCTGTAATTGACATGGCGCTCTTTAATGAAGTTTTCCAGGTACCGCCATGCCCAATATTCACCACCTTCCTGAAAATTTTTATTTCGTGTGGTAATTTCAGCATTTAAATCTGCGCCTTTTATCTGGTTATATACTTTATCATCAAGGTGTACCGTATTCAAATTTTGTTCGTTCACGTTTTTTGGTTGAGCCGTCATTTGCGCTTCCCAACGTTTTTCCCAATTTTTGCGGGTTTTTAATTTCCGAACCACTCCATTGGTTTGGTATTCCTTCCAGGTAATGTTGTGACTTTTGAACCAAAGATTCAAGGCTTTGTCACGCTCATAAGTCAGTCCATTGCCGATTTCTTGGGAGGAAAAAACAGTACTGATGGCAAAATGATGAATGAGGGCTTCAAAAATAACTTTTGCCTCATTTTGAAAAATAGCAATTTGGGCATTGGTACTTTTTAATTTCCCATTCATTTCGCACAAAGATTCGTATACAAAGCGCCAATGCCGGATATCGCTGTCATGATAGGCCATGACCGAAGGCTCAAAGATGTAAATCAACAAAATTGGTAGTTCTGATTTTTGGGCAAAGTAAAGTGGTTCGTGGTCAATAAACCGCAAGTCGCGTTTAAACCAGACAATATTGATGGCTTGCTTATCCATTCCGCGTTTTAGTAGTGGGGCAAAAATAAATGTTCATTTTTCTTGAGCCAGAGGATTAGATAGAACACTTGAAATGAACCGTTTACTTATCTAATCCTCTGACAAAATGAACACTTATTTTTTTATTGCCCCTTAGACGATGTCTTCTGGAAGTATTCCTGGTTTTGCGTAGGTTAATCGCGATAGCCGATCAGTTGTATGGTAACAGTCTAACCCGGATATCGTAATGGTTTCTGCTTTTTCAATATCTATTGCACCGTGCGGCAACAAACAATTGTCAGGAATGATTACTTCTACCACTTGCCCAATGACTAGGATAGTACCGTTGATCTTTAATTCGTGTTTTTCAGCAAATTCCAATCCATATTTAATGTGGCTTTCTTTTACATAGGGTGCTTGCAGAAGTGTATGAAATTGTGGTGTCAATCCGGTGGCGTCAAATTCAGAAACCTCCTTTGCATAACGAGCAGAGGTTTGATGGGCTTTTTTATAAATTTCTTTATTGACATGGTTGATGGTAAAGCATTTAGTTTCCAAAATGTTTTCCAAGGTGTGCCTGCTGGTAGAATCTGGCCTATTGATGAACCCAATAAGCGCTGGATTAGAACCTAAATGGATAACCGAACTAAAAATAGCGAGGTTTGTATTTCCTTTGCTATCGATAGAGCCGATTAAAGACGCACTTTTGAACCCACTCAACGAATTCATAAAAGCAGCCCTGATGCGCGTTTCCATCTGCAAAATATCGTTTCCCGAAAAAAAAGTAGCTTTCATTTCCTGACAATTTGTTGAAGCACCCAACAAGCCAGGACTCGATTTGTTTCACTTTTTTGTCTTTTTGGGGCGATAAAAAAATCATAAAAATATTCAATCGTCTTTTCTTCTCCAGGTTTCAAGATTTCCACTATCAAGGTATCCTAATCAACCCCGTCGTCTTTCCATCAAAATCATCATCATCAAACCCAGGATTACCCTTTCCTCTTCGCCAGCTTCGAAGTTATTCAGCTTTTCCAAGGAAAAGCGACGACCAATCAGCGAAGGTTGCTTTTTCAGGCGAATAACTGCGGTACCGTCTGGTCGGGTAACGATGTAGGAGGGATTAAAAACGTATCCAGTGAACAAGCCCAAAATGGGAATTTCACTGAATAAGGCATCGGCTACTTTAACCCAGCCATTTTCTTCCTGAATCAGTAAATCCTGATTCGCCTTTTCATCAAAAATTTCATAGCGCGCTTTCCACATTGAGGCCCATCCTTTGCGCCCAATCCGGCCAATTTCCTGGCCAAAATGGTTGGTAAAAGTATAAGTAGCTGAAAAATCAATCCACTTGTTTGCTTTGATGGTAAATAGGGCATTGGATTTGAGGGCATTGTCGTACACGACCACTTCATCAATGAGTTTGAGCATTTTTTGGCGCACGTAGCCAATGTCGTTGCCCATGGCGTCTTCAACCAAAAAATCATTGGAAAGGGTGCCAATTTTAAAGGTGAATTGGACCGGGAATTGAATGTTTTTCATAAAATTTGGGTTTTGGTCTTTTAAAACGTAATAAAGGTATTGGTAAATGTGAAAATTGTTCAACGAAGTGCAGGATGTCCTTGGTATAAAAAGCTGTTTAGAATCATTTTAAATACCCTGGCTCCATTTATTGTAAAAGAGTTGCTACCCAAAAATATCCCAAAATCCCTACCTTTGCACATTCTTTTTCCTAACCAAACCAAGCAGGGTTTCAGCGACATGAACACAATGACTTTTCACGATCAGTTCATTCATCGGCACATTGGCCCCAACGCCGCAGAATTGCAGGAAATGTTGGCCGCAATTGGTGCTTCGTCCTTAGATCAACTCATTGACGAAACCGTTCCTGCGGCCATCCGGCTAAAGGGAGATCTAAACCTACCCGCAGCCCTCTCGGAATTTGAGTACTTGCGCGAGCTGGAAAAAATCGCGGCCAAAAACCAGGTTTTCCGTACTTACATTGGGCTTGGGTATTATGGCACGATCACCCCAGCGGTTGTTTCGCGGAATATTTTCCAGAATCCAGGTTGGTACACCCAATATACGCCCTACCAGGCGGAAATTGCCCAAGGCCGTTTGGAGGCTTTGCTCAATTTTCAAACCATGGTAAGCGATATGACTGGTTTGCCCATTGCCAACGCGTCTTTGCTGGATGAAGGCACTGCAGCAGCGGAAGCAATGGCCATGTTCCACAGCACCAAAGGCAAAAAAAGTGCAGCTACCAATACGTTCCTGGTATCGGATCAGGTTTATCCACAAACCATTGATTTGCTGATCACGCGGGCTCAGCCGCTAAACATTGCGGTGGTAGTAAAACCAGTTTCCGAGTTTGTCCTGGATGAAACCACCTTTGGCATCCTGCTGCAATATCCAGCAGGCAACGGCAGCATCGAGGATTACCGAGCGCTGACCGAAGAGGCACATGCCAAAGATATTGCCGTAACCGTATGCTCCGACTTATTGGCCTTGGCCTTGTTGACTCCTCCCGGAGAATGGGGGGCAGATGCGGTAGTGGGCAACACTCAGCGTTTTGGTGTTCCGATGGGATACGGTGGGCCGCACGCGGCATTTTTTGCCACCAAAGACGAATACAAGCGCTTGATTCCGGGTCGCATCATTGGAGTCTCGGTTGACCATCATGGCAAACGGGCCTTGCGCATGGCGCTCCAAACCCGCGAGCAACACATTCGACGCGAAAAAGCGACCTCCAATATTTGTACTGCCCAGGCATTGCTGGCCATCATGGCGGGCATGTACGCGGCTTATCATGGGCCACAAGGCATCAAGGCCATCGCGCAACGGGTGCATGGTGCAACCCAGCTTTTGGCTAAAAACCTGAAGACCTTAGGCTACACCCAAAAGAACGCAAACTACTTCGATACTTTGTTCGTTGAAGTAGATTCCGCTACCCAGCAAGCCATTCAAACGGCTGCCCTTGCTGCGGGTATCAACTTCCATTATCCAACTGGAGCAGTGCAAATTACCCTGGACGAGACGGTTTTGGCCAGTGATTTGCAAGCGATTGTTGGCGTGTTTGCGCAAGCGAAAAATTCAAACTTAACCGTTGATCTGGAAGGAGCAGTTGCTCCACAGATTCCAGCGGCTTTGCTGCGAGAAACGGAGTTTTTGACCCACCCAGTGTTCAACAGCTACCATACGGAAAGCAAAATGATGCGCTACATCAAGCGCCTCGAAAACCGCGATCTTTCCCTGACGCATTCCATGATTCCGCTGGGGTCTTGTACCATGAAGCTCAATGCGGCCAGTGAATTGATGCCGGTTAGTTGGCCTGCTTTTGCCAATTTGCACCCGTTTATTCCAGTCGATCAGGCACAAGGATACTTGCAAATATTTGAAGAATTGGAGGCATACCTCTGTGCTTGTACGGGCTTTGATGCTTGTTCCTTGCAACCCAACTCGGGCGCACAAGGCGAGTATGCAGGGTTGCTTACCATCCGGGCTTATCACGAAGCCCAGGGCAATACCCACCGCAACGTGGCTTTGATTCCGTCATCTGCCCACGGCACCAACCCCGCCAGCGCCGTAATGGCAGGTATGGAAGTAGTAGTGGTCAAATGCGACGAGCAAGGCAACATCGATTTAGACGACTTGCGCGCCAAAGCAGAAAAGCACAGCGAAAATCTTGCGGCATTGATGGTGACCTACCCTTCTACCCACGGGGTATTCGAAACCCGCATCAAGGAAATTTGCGCGCTGATCCATGAGCATGGCGGCAAAATATACATGGACGGCGCCAACATGAATGCCCAGGTAGGATTGACCAGTCCGGCTGAGATCGGTGCCGACGTTTGTCACCTCAATTTGCACAAAACCTTTGCCATTCCACACGGTGGTGGTGGCCCTGGCATGGGGCCGATTTGTGTCAACAACAGCTTGAAACCATTTTTGCCCAAGCACACTATGGTCGAAACGGGTGGTGAAAAAGGCATCCACGCAGTATCGGCAGCGCCATGGGGCAGCGCCAGCATCCTGCTGATCAGCTATGGGTATGTGCGCATGTTGGGACAGGTTGGGGTAAAAGCCTCTACGGAATACGCTATTTTGAATGCCAATTACATCAAAGCGCGTTTGGAAGGCCAATACGAAGTGTTGTATGCGGGAGAAAAAGGCCGCAGTGCCCACGAAATGATTATCGATTTGCGGCCATTTAAAGCGCTGATCAGCGCCGAAGATGTTGCCAAGCGCTTGATGGATTACGGATTTCACGCCCCTACGCTTTCGTTTCCGGTTGCAGGCACAATCATGATCGAACCCACCGAAAGCGAAAGCCTGGACGAACTGGATCGTTTTTGCGAAGCCATGCTGCAAATCCGCAAGGAAATTGACGAAATTGCTACAGGCGAAGCCGATCCTAAATCGAACGTCCTGAGCAATGCACCGCACACTGCTGATTTGGTGACTGCCAACGAGTGGCCATACACTTACTCTCGCGAAAAAGCAGCATACCCACTGCCCTATTTGCGCCGGGGCTTCAAATTTTGGCCTTCGGTGAGCCGGATCGACAGTGCGTACGGGGATCGGCATTTGATTTGTACTTGTCCTCCGATTGAGGAGTATGCACAATAGTTTTTGGTTGTTAAGTTGCATACAATTTTGCCGAATCGGTGAAATTGTGTGCAACCTAAAACCTAGGATCAAAAACTTCAAGCAAAATGATTATTGTAACTGGAGCAGCAGGTTTTATTGGCAGTGCACTTGTACGGTTCCTCAACGATGCCGGGCACTTGAATCTCATTATCGTAGACGAATTTACCCGCACAGATAAAAATCGCAACCTGCTCAACAAGAGCTACATTCAGCAGGTTCACCGCGATGACTTGTTTGCCTGGATTGAGCGCATGCACGCCAGTGTGGATTTTATCTTTCACATCGGAGCCCGCACGGATACCACCGAGCAAGATATAGAGCTGTTTGATCGCCTCAATTTGCACTATACCCAAAAGCTGTGGGCGCAATGTACACAATACCAGATTCCCTTGATTTATGCTTCCAGTGCAGCCACTTATGGCTTGGGTGAACTGGGGTACGATGACAATCACAAGATTGTATCGCAGTTGAAACCATTGAACCCATATGGCTGCTCCAAAAACGATTTTGACATTTGGGCCTTGCAGCAAGAAAGTACCCCACCCTTTTGGGCAGGATTCAAATTTTTCAATGTGTATGGCCCCAATGAATACCACAAAGGACGCATGGCCTCGGTCATTTGGCACACCTACCGCCAGATCAAGGAATCGGGCAAAATGAAATTGTTTCGCTCACACCGCCCAGACTTTAAGGATGGGGAGCAAAGCCGCGATTTCATTTACGTCAAGGACGTTTTGAAGGTGCTGTACTTCTTGTTCAAACACCAAAACCACAGCGGCTTGTACAATCTGGGGACTGGACAAGCACGCAGCTTTTTGGATTTGGCCAGCAATACCTTCAAATCGATGGGCCTGGAGCCGGAGATTTCTTTTGTCGATACACCCGCAGACATTCGGGATACTTACCAATATTTCACGGAAGCCAATATGGCCAAACTGCGCAGCATTGGTTATGACGAGCCATTTTACTCACTAGAAGAAGGCATTGAGGATTATGTAAAAAGCTACTTACTGGAAGGTTTGGGGCCAAAAATTTATTAACGAATGCCCAGGCTTTGCAGATACTTGATCAACTCCTCGGGGTGGTCGGTTTGCAGGGCTTTGATCCCCATCTTAATCGGAATGTTCCACTGCTCTGAGTTTTCGCCAGGATTTTGGATATCTGGCCATACCAAAGCTCCCAATTTTTGCGCAGCATTGACCAGTTCGGGCGTGTAGCCAGTGACTCCTCCGTCCAGAATATCCACTGGATTGTCTTCCAAAAATTTAGCCAGCGCTTCGGCTTGAGTGATGCTTTTGGGCAAACTCACCATGGTGGCAATGTTGGGCAGTGCTTTTTTCCACAATTTGCACTTGTTAAGCGAGGTATACACCACTGCGCAGGTGTCCATTTGGTATTTTTGGAGCAAAACCGCAACCTTGGCTGGATCGGCGTCTTTGTCGTCGATGTACAAGTGGATGCGGCCTTTGGCCATGCGCAACACATCTTCAAAAGTGGGTGGATGCAAGGCTGGTAGCAGTGGAAAGCGTTCATCGCGGATTTGTAAACTGGTAAACTCAACTTCGGTAAAGTCAGCTACTTTCCCTTTGCTGGTGGTGGTCCGCTCTACATTGCCGTCGTGCATGACCACCAATTGACCATCCTTACTGGTGCGGACGTCCACTTCGATGTAATCAGCGCCTACTCGAATGGCTTCTTCGTAGGCCAAAAGGGTGTTTTCAGGGGCATTGACGTGATTGCCTCGGTGCGAGATCACCGTATAAGCATGGCGGGCATGCGGGATGATGGGATCGTTTTTTACACTAAAACTCATCCATGAAAAAAACAGCAGGATATAAAAAGTGGGCATGGTATTTTTTGCCGAAAATACAGGGGATGTGAAGAGCAAATGGAATTTGGAAGGTTAAATAATTGCTACTTTTCTGGGTGCTTACGCTGGAACACTCAATTGAAAAGTAGCCTTGAACCATGCTTCGAAATCATCCAAAACTGGCGAAGCGATATCAAAATAGCCTAGCTCAGCGGCCTGTCCGAAGGGTCTACCGGGTTCTTTTTGCCAGGCAAGCCAAGTGTGGAGTAGTGCTTTTTGAGTTTTGGCATCAGAAAACGCTTGAAAACCTGACAGTTTTAAAGTTTCGATGGTTTCTTGTGCAAAATTCCAGGTTTTATCACTAGCAGGGATCAACTTGGCCAGAAAATGTTCAAGATAGCCTGCATTTTGGTTATCCGGCATGATCCAGATGCCGATGGTCAGGTTTCCATCCAGGATTACTTTTCCAGTTCCGTAATTTTGAATTGTCCCTAATGCGCTGTCTTCAACTTTATCAATCAGAAGGGATTTCAAATTTTCCCAACGTTTTTTTGCGCCAACATCGTTTGCGTCTAAAATGATACCAATGTTGGTTAAATTACTCTCGCTTAAAGCTTCTTCAATAGCTTTAGGTAGGTTGTTATATCCATTGGTCTTTTTGATAAATTCATCTTTGAATTTTTGAGCATCTTCATAACCTATGGGTGCAAGTAATTTTCTTTTTCTTAACAAATTCGCAATAGGAATAGCATCATTTCCTTCAACAATAAGCAACTGCGACATAATCTACCGTATTTCAAAATTCATTTCTAAAGCACTTTCTAAACGCTCTCTGTCATATTTGACAGCTTCCAATTTGCCTTTTCGACTGTATTGCAAGCGGATCAGAAAACCTTGATCCTGTTTTTTTTCATCAGAAGTTACATAAAAAAACGTCCGCAAAGCATCATCACTTTGCGTAGTGGCAAATACTTGAATATCCCATTTCTGGGAATAATCAAAAATTATCTGCCATAGAACTTCTTGCACCGAAAAGTGCAATCCACTTTCAAATTCATCAATGAGCAATAATTTACCTTTTGAATTAACCAAGGCAAGTGCAATTGACAGCATGCGCTGAATTCCATCTCCGTGTGCTTTAATTGGGATAGGTTTTACCTGATTAGTCAGTTTTATTTTTGCAACTCCCCCACTGACGTCAAGTCGATCCAATTGAGGCTCAACCGTTTTTCTAATAATGTTGATGACCTCTTCCTCAAGATCCGTTAATGAAACATTATCCCACATTTTTTGCAACAAGTCTATATCTCTGGCAATTGGGACATAAACTACATTGTCATGCGGAAAATCAGGACTGTCAGTTGAATTAAGCTGGCTTTTTAAATGCCCATAACCTGAATACAAAACTTTGAAACCTAAATTGGGTGAAGGTTCTTTAACTTCATTTGCATATTTAAAATCGCTGATTCCTAGCTCATTAATCAATAAACTATTTCGAGTTGATTGATTATTGATGGAAAACAACGCATAATACGACTCATCCCAAGAAGGTGTAAACTGCCCTCTAGATTTCAAAATATGATTCACCACTGTACTGTGCCCTTTTGCTTCCAGAATCCGAATCGCCTCCAAAAGGGTAGTTTTCCCGGTATTGTTCTTTCCAACAATCAGGTTGACCCGTTTGAAACCTTCAATATCCAGTTCTTCAAAAAGGCGAAAGTTGCGAATACTCAGTTTTTGTAGCATGTTGTTTATGGTTTATCCTCCACAATTACAAAAATGCATCCTTTTTCTCAATACTGCTAGAGTTTCGTACACCCGTCAATTTTTCAGTGGCTTTTCGCCTAACAACCCACGCAACACCCCATTTGTCCAGCCAAAACCATCTTGCACCGGGTATTCGCCGCCGCCTGCAGTTAGGGAGATGTCCTCTACATTGTACTTCTCTACCATTTTGCCGGTGGCTTTGTAGGTCTTGACATTCAGTTTTACCCAGCGGGTTTTGATTTCGTCGGCCAGTTTGTGTTGGTCGTAATTGCGCAGGCCCTGGATGCTGATCCATTGTAGGGGTGCCCAACCATTGGGGGCATCCCATTGCTGTCCGTTGAGGTTGGCCGTACAGACCAGGCCGCCTGGGCGCAAAAAATTCTTGGTCAGCACCAATGCCGAGCTGGCGGCTTGAAGCGGGCTAGCCAATTTGTAAAACAAGGGGAACATCCCGGCCAGTGAGAGCACTCCGGTTGGCTTGCCCTTAACCCAATCGTAATCCACGAAATAGCCAGCCTCGGCATCCCAGCAATATTTTTGGATGGCTTTGCTGCGCGCTAAAGCAAAAGCCTCGTATTGTTGCGCATTTACTTGGTCGTTTTTGATGTGGTACGCTTTGGCGATGGTCATTTCCAGGTTGTACAGCAAGGAGTTCAGGTCTACAGGAATGATGGCCGTGGTGCGGATGGTGTACAATTTGGTGGGATCGCCCAACCACCGGCTGCTGAAATCCCAACCCGATTCACAGGCAGAACGCAGATCGCGGTACAATTCAGCAGGGGTACGTTTGGTAGTTTTGGACAATTCCACGTCCGCAGCATACATCTCGGCACGAGGGGTAGCAGAGTTGTCGTAATAGCGGTTCAAAAAAGAACCATCGGGCATGCGTACCACGTGGAGATTGGACAATTTATCTGCGGTGATTTGATCCTTACCTTTCATCCAAAACTGGTATTCCTTCTCCAGTTGAGGCAAGTATTTGGCGTAAATTTCTGCTCCTTTTTCTTCGGCCAGGATCGTCACCATACCTGCAAAGAAAGGCGGCTGAGAACGCGACAGAAAATAAGTCCGGTTGCCATTCGGGATAAAACCAATGGTATCGATGAGGAAGGCAAAATTGTCGATCATGTTGTTGATCAAATCCGCGCGTCCATCCTTTTGGAGCCCCAACATGGTAAAGTAGCTGTCCCAATAATACACCTCACCGAAGCGACCGCCAGGGACTACATATGGGTTTGGCAAAGGGATTAAAGTGCCGCGATGACGGGAATCGGGTTTGCGGGTCAACACGTCCCATAGCGCCTGGATGTGCTTTTCTGGCGATTGGCTGGTATCCGATTTAAATCCGCTGGAGTATTTGTAAGGCAATTCGAAATGATCGGTGACAAATTTTTTGAGGTCAAAATTCGGCTCTTTACGCAGTTGTACATATTTCTGCATGATCTCATCAATGTTGCCGTTAGGGGTACAATCGGCAAAGGTTTTGCCATCTGGGAAAATTTTCCCCATTTGTACTTCAATAAAAAGCTGGCCCAAGCGCTGTGCAGGATCGTATAGAAGGGGTTCTACAGGGGTAGCAACTGTAGTTTTGGCTTCCTGAGAAGCCGATTGTCGACAAGCAGTGCTCAATAATATCAGCGCTAAAGGCATGATGATGCTAAGTTTCATGCAGTAATCAATTGATGGATCAATCTTGCGCCCTAAGCAATAGCCCATGAAAACGGATTCATGGGCTATTGTGCAAGAGGAAAAGGTATCTGATGTATTAAATAATTGGACAAAATAGGTAAATTGATCCTGAAGTACAAAGAAGCGAATTGGTTTTGTTTTTTAAATGGGAGAAAATAGGCTAGTCATTTATATTAATTGTCCATTTTCAGCAGTTTTCTACTGATTTGACCATTCGGTGTTTGCAGGTGGAAAATATAAACGCCATTCGGTACACTTGCCCCAGCATCGCTTTGGCCATCCCAATGCAATTCGAGGTCTTGCACTTTGCCTTGAGGGACATCGCTGAAAGTGCGCACAATTTGTCCCAGGTGATTGTAAACAACCACTTTGGCTGCCGATAGGTCGATCAATTCTTTGAATTTCAATTGAATCATCACCTGGTCACGAAACGGGTTGGGGCTAATTTTGCTGATGATGAGGCTATCTTGCAAGTCGCGGGTGCCGACCGTTGGTTGTCCCTTACTTTGGTCATTGCAAGTCACGCAAGGCTCGCCACCTTGTGCAGGTTCCAGGCAAAGAAAAGCAGTATAAATTGACAAAATTCTCTCACGGATACTCGTATTGATGATTTCTACAGTGTTGGAATTGGAGTTGTTTTTTTCCAAAGCAGCAATGTAGTTTCCACTCCAGGCATCGGCTCCTGTGCTATCAATGGTACTGACATCGGTCAAAGGAACAGTGATCCCATCTAAAAACAGGGTATTGTTGTAGCTCCCAGACAACTCCACCACGAAAGGCCATTTGCCCTGATAACGCCCAACTTGTATGATGGGCTGGCGCAAATCATTGAGTTCTCCTGTCTGATTCAGGTTATAACGGTTGAAACAAAACCCGTTTTGCAGGGCAGTGTGCAAATCCAGGGTAGCTTTCTCAACAGCAGCCAGGTCAATAACCGTACTGGCAACCTGGTCTATGAAATTGCAGCATTGACGAACTTGCTGAAACTCCCCCTGGGTAAGGCGCGACCAGTTGAGGTAAAAATATTCATTTCCATAAAAATTTCGGTTGTTGAAATAGTAATAGGGTACACCCTGCGTAGCGAAATCCACTACATAAAAGGGAATCACCGCATCGCCTTTAATGGCACTCAGCTCTCGGATCAATTGATTGGAAGTGTTCAAATCCCCTTCCGCTCCGGAATTGGAAAAGAGCAGTACTTTGGCATCCAACCCACTTTTTTTAACGGTTTCAATCCCTTTACCAAGCAGTCCAGGCAAATTGAAACTGCTGATGTTGGTTGTTTTCAGACTGTTAAAAACCTGATCAATCTCCGAAGCCTTGGCTGGAAGCCAATTCTCAGAAATTGGCTTGGGGCTGATACCCGCAACAATGACATTGAAAAAATCCTGAGACCGGAGGGTTCGCTTTAATTGACCTTTGATGAGGTCAAGTAATTTATCGAGGGTAAACTCGGGCGAAACAGCAGTTGGATTGTAATGCACCAACACCATCATGCGCCTGGGCTTGATGTTTTGGGTAAAATCCAGCAATTGATCCGGGAAAAGAACCATTTGGTAATAGCCTTGCTGATTGTCGCCATACCGGGATAAAAACAAGCCATTTTTGAGCGGTGCTTTGACGCCAAAGGACAAACTTCGACCATTAAGGCCCCCTGTGGGAATCCGCGCTGCGTAGAATTTCCCCAGCTTGGGGTCGTCATTCAGGGTAAAAATGACTTCTGGATGGGAAGGCAATTTGGGCTCTTGCCAGAAGGTTTCCAAAAACACCCGAATGTCTATTGGAGGGGTCGAACCTTGTGTGCTGCGCAAAAGATCTGCCGGCAATTGGGTGATTACATTCTGCGCACTCCATTCGCCAGGCACTAGATAAGACAATTTGATCTTGCGGCTTTGGCCCATAATCAAGGGATAAATGCGCAAGGTGTAACGATCTCCGTATTCTTTGGTCAGAATTGAGGGGTCTCGGCGACGGCTCACAATGCTTTCATAAATAGAAGAGGCAGTCCAGCGATCAAGGATCTTTGCTCGGATAATCGTAGAATCAATCCAAAGCCAAGAATCATTGACGATGGCATTTTTGGGTAGCGAAAAATTCATCACTGCCTCCAATTGTCGGCCCAATTGAAAACCAGCACCCTGGGCAGATACAGTCAGGTACAATCCGATCTCCGTGTACACACCTACCGGGCGAATGGTAACTGTGGCTTCCTCGATTGTACCTCGGTAGCTCAACCAACCTATTTGAGGGTCAATAATTGAAAGGTTGGCGTTCTGGCCTTTGCTGACGTGTATGCAAAGCAGTCCCAGCACAATGACTAAACATTGTTTAAGTAATTTCATGGCTTGAATGTATTTGTTAGTGTGCGAAATTCTAGTTAGACCGGGCGATCAAGAGGAATGCTACAAAATTAATTGCATTCTGAAGACGAGAGAAATGGAATAAGCAACTTGGTAATATGTATTGCGAAAACTCTAAATAAGTCACTGAAATGTAAGACATTGTACAAAAACAAAAAGAGGATTCCAGCACAATGCCAAAATCCTCTTTTATGCTGTCGCAAAGAACGACTATCCCTGTGGAACCTGTGAAATGTTCTTTTGGAATTTACGCTCTTTGATGCGTGCTTTCTTACCAACTAGGTCACGCAGATAGAACAGTCTGGCACGGCGTACTCTGCCGCGCTTGGTAACTTGAACATCTACGATATTTGGTGAAGCGAAAGGGAAAATACGCTCTACACCAACACCATTGGAAATTTTTCTTACTGTAAAGGTTTTCGTAGATCCAGTACCTTTGACCTGAATCACGTCACCACGGAAAGACTGAATACGCTCTTTGTCTCCCTCAATAATCTTATAGTTCACCACTACATTGTCCCCAGCGCGGAAATCCGGAATGGGCACTTCTCTAGTTGGCGTCAACTTCTCATGTACAAACTTAATCGCATCCATTGTGCAAAAATTTTACTTTTTTCTTTAGCCGTGCAAAGGTAAAGCATTTTTATAAATGAAAAGAGTTTTTCGCAAAAAGTTTTGCACATGTTGCAAATACTTTCTTAGCAACGCAGAAAAAATTAATTCCCGATTTTTTGCGTCATACTCAACAAGCTTCATCGAATGAGGGTTACAAAGCCTTTGAGTTCATAAGGATTGCCCCTGGGATCGCGGTAAGTGACCAAAACGACGTACACACCCGGTGGCGATTCTGCCCCTGCGTTGAATTTTCGGCCATTCCAGCCTTTGTTGGGAGAATCGGTTTGATAAATCAACTCCCCCCAACGGTTCCAGATGGTAAAATTAAAGGCTTTGGCACCGGCCATTACTCCTACTCCTTTGAATTCATCGTTGACCGAGTCGCCATTGGGGGTGAAGGCGTTGGGTAAAAAATAGCGCACTTCAGGGCGGATATCCAGAATTTTGTCCAGGGTATCCAGGCAGTTGACTGAGTTGACAACGATTTGTCGCACGTTGATGCGGCCAGTGTCGGGAGGCGAAAAACTAGGGCTTCGTTCCGTAAAATTTCGACTATTGCTGAGCTGCCAATTCCAGCGAATGGCACCTTGCGACTCATCAAATAAGTTGATCAGTTCGGTTAAATTGGTGGCTTCAGGTGGATCTATCGTAAACCCTGCTTTGGGCGAAGGTCGAGCTTTGATGAGGTCTTTAAAGGTGGTATCGGTTTTGCAACCAATGGGGGAGGTTATGTCCAGTGAAACAGTAAACACCCCAGGATCATTGTAGGTATAGGTTGGACTAATGGCTTTAGCAGAACCCCCATCTCCAAAATTCCAAAGAATTTTGTAAGTTGAATCAATGGGAAATGAAAGGTTGGTAAATTTAACTTTCATGGGTACACATCCTTGTGAAGCACTGGGAGAAACCACGATCAAATTTGGAACAGGGAAGTAGTTGATCGTTTTGGTTACCTTTTCAACGCATTTGTTGGTATCGCGTACCGTAAGGGAAACCGGAATTTTGCCCGGGTTGCGGTACAAGTGCTCCGGATTCTGAAGGATGCTGGTAAACTTATCGCCAAAGTCCCATTTCCAACCCGTCAAAAACTTTCCTCCAGAGACTGATTTATCGGTAAATTTCACTGGCCCAGATACACAGGTATCATATTCATAGTCAAAGTCTGCAGTCAAAGCAGGATAGATGTTGACAAAAATTTTGGCCGTATCCCCGCATTCTGTCCCCTTGTTGAGAATCAGGCGGCCATTGTAGGTGCCTACCCCTGGAAACAGAATAGATGGCTCCCACTCTTTTGAGGTCAGTTTTGTATTTTTCAAGTCAAACTCCCAATCAAAAGTACGGATGAAAGAGCGCGGGGTGCTTTCGTTGATGAATTTCACCGCAGTAGGGCCACATGAATTGACCAGGTATTCTTTGTCATTGATTTTGATGTCCTCTCTGATATCCGCCAACAACTTGGGGTCGCATTTGGCCACATTGAATTGAAAATCCCGAAAAATACGGCTCAACAAAACGCCATTGCGGTATTCGGATACACAGACCCCTACTACGTATTGCCCGATTGGATTGGGCTTTCCGGTAATTAAGCCGGTTTGAGAATTAATTGAAAGTGGTGGATCTCCCCCAATTGGTGAAGTAGCGGAATAAAGCGGTGGTCGGAATGGAACAAATTTGTAGGGTGGTGGGCAGCCTGGATTCGGGTATGCGCCATCACAGGTATTGTAAATAAAAGACTCCAGATTATTGGCACCACCATCAAAGGGGGGACAAAATTCATAAACCAGCTGATCGCCGTCGGCATCTTTGGCAGAATGGTCGTAGCGTAAGTTGAAATCGGCACACACCACGGTTGGAGGAAAGGTATTGAACTCGGGGCTATTGTTGCACAAACGCTGCGCTTCGGGTGTGATCTCCACCATATAGGTTGCGCCCCAACTATCTGGATTGACGATATTGGTAATGGTTTCGTTGCGACAACAGCGCTGATAGCTGATGAAATAACTATTGTCGGGGCTGGTAGGCAAGCGAATTCCGTATCGGCTGAGTCGAAAAATGTAAGTACCTTCTTCGGTGCAAACTGCGGGTGGCTCCAAGCAAGGATAATCAGGTCGATCGATGTTGCGTCGGTCGGTAAGCGGTACGTTCAATCTAGCCAGGGCACTACCCTGCCCATTACAAGGGGCAGTAGGCCCACAACGGTAAATGCCAATGAACGCAACGGGGTCAATCTCCGCACATCGGGTACAAAAACAATCTCGATACACTTTCAAGGTAAACTCGTAATCCCCATTTCCCAAACATTTGTAGGTCATGGAACCGCCAATGATGTGGCGCCCAAAAGATACACCAGGGAGCAAAACAAACAAACAAAGTATGATCAGGCTAGATCTCAACGTTTTCTTCATATCATGGTCGTATGTTGGACTTCAAAAGTCGAAAGTCTGAGGCTACGAAAGTCATGTTTTTTTTTCTTATTTTCTACCGCAACAATATGACTGTACCTTGTTTACTGGTATTTTTGCCAACAGCAGACTGAAAAATGACCTGGTAAAAATAAGTCTCCTGTGCACAAGGTTCTCCTTCATTGTTGATGCGCCCATTCCAAGCTTCTTCGGGGTTGGTGGTCTGAAAAACCAGTTGCCCCCAGCGCGAAAAAACCTTGAATTGGTAATTGCTGATTCCAGGAAGTAGTCCCAATGGCTTAAAGACGTCGTTTACACTGTTTCCGTTGGGTGAAAAAACGTTGGGAATGTACATCGCTCCTTCCGATTTCAGTTTGACCTCTTTGATTACGGAATCCCGACAAAAAAGACCATTGCCAACAACCAGTTTCACTGGAAAAACACCTTCAAAAGGAAACGAAAAGCTGGGGTTGCGTTCCTGAGAACTGCCTTTGCCGCCAAAATCCCAGCGCCAGTTGTCCGCATTGGCCGACGTTTCGGAAAAAGTAACCAATGGGTTGCGTACGCTTGGCTCGGTGGGGCTAAAAGTAAAATCAACGCTTGGTTTGAGCTTGACCAAAATTGGCTGACGTGCATTGTTCCCGACTACAGCGCATCCTCCTGGGGCAAGAAGCTGATAAGCAACGGTATATGCGCCTGGATTGGCATAAGTTTTGTTCACCGAATAGCCAACGCCACTGGTGCTATCCCCAAAATTCCAGGTGATTTTATAATCTGGCTGATTCATTACCGCAGGAACGTTCAATGAAAGCTTGACCACTCCGGTTTGACTGCACACTTCGGAAGGTAGAACGATCAATCGGACGTCAGCTGTGGTCGCGGGGTAATAGCTTATCGTTTGTTTTGCAGTATCTCTGCATCCCGTATTCGTGGCAATGGTCAAACTTACAGGATACATTCCTGCCAATGCAAAAGTATGCTGTGGTGAGCCATCTGTAGCCTTGGTTTTGTCTCCAAAATCCCATTCGATGGTTCGCAAAGTTGCACCCTGATTCAGTACAGACGTGTTTTTGAAAGCCACGGCACCAATGTTACAGCCAGGCAGGGTTGCATCAAATTGCGCTTTTACCGAAGGGAAAACTTTAACATTGATCTTTGCAGTGTCCGTGCAGATGGTACCAGGATTGAGTACCATCAAGCCCGAGTAATCCCCCGGCATACCGAAATCGAAGCTGGCATCTTTGGTATCGCGGGTTTCTTTTTTGCCATTGATGTCGAATTCCCAGCGGTATCCAAATACTTTATCCAGGCCAGTACTGGTATTTTGAAAAGCAAAATTCGGTCGGTTACAGGATTTGAGCCAAAAGTTGCCTTGGCCGTTGCTGCTGTCGGATTTGACCATGGCATCGATGGCAAAATTGCAATTGCTCACTTTGATCTGTATATCGCGCCGAATCATACCGATGAATACCCCGTTGCGGTATTCCTTGACACAAATTCCCAGCGTAAATTTCCCCAATACCCGGGGAAAAATGCGCAAAATACCGGTAGTGCTGTCCAAACTGAGTGTTCCGGTATTGCCCATAGGGCTATTGGGTGCAAAGGTGGGAGAAAATGGTAAATCCTCATAAGGCCCCGGAGTAGCCGGATCGGGCTTGATGCCTTGGGCGGTATTGGCCAGGTTCATGTCGTTTTGACCGCCACCCAAAGGGCCGCCGCCCAGCAAAGGCGCACAAAGCTGATAAGAGAGGCGATCGCCATCTTTGTCCATTACCGCAAGTTGAATTGCTGATGCATTGCCTATGCACAGCTCACTTTTGGGTGCTGCTGAAAATCGAGGACTGCTGCTGAGCAAATTTTGCGCCTGTGGGCTGATCTCTACCGTAAGGGTAATGCCCAAAGTACCGCTGCTATTGGGAATGTTGGAAATGGTCGCATTTCGGCAACAAACTTGGTAGGTCAAGGTATACGGCTGAATCGATCGAACCAATTCAATGGTATCGCTGTAAATGGCTTCTTCCTCGCAAAATCCAGGTGGGACAATCAGGCATGGATTGGTCTGGTCTGGTAAAACCTTGTTGATTTTGGGCCGGCTGATGCGCAAATTGCGGAGCGGTCTGGTATTGTTTCCCAGATAAATAGCGATGGGTACCGAAGGGTCAAAACTTGCGCCACCATTGCAATCCCGAACCAACAACAACACAACTCGATAGCGCAAGGTGTCGCTTCCCACCCGGCCATTTTTAAAGCCCACAAACTCGTAATTAATTTCGCCCCCAATGATGTGACTGGCCCACAATGATTGGCTGCACGACAATAAGCCCAAAATCAGACTTATAGTAAGCAATAAGCGAACACGCCCCACCGTTAATGAGGTTTTTAAAAGTAGCCTTTTTACCCTTATGCCTAAATTAGTACTCATCTTAAGTATGCGTCTGATTTTGAAAAAACGGGGTAATAAAATTTGAAAGAATTGATGAAGATGACCTTTACCAATGTAAAACACATGGCGCAGCATTATGATTTTGAGGGGACAGAAAAAATTTTGTCATCTGGAGGACTCGTGCTATTGCCTACCGATACCCTGTGGAGTGTTGTTTGTCTGACCAGTCATTCCACATCCCTCAATAGACTCATTCAACTCAAACGTCAAAAGCAAGCAGATAATTTTGAATTGCTGGTCAATTCAATTGAGATGCTAAAACGATATGTCACGCATTTGCATCCAAGACTGGAAACACTTCTCGCCTATCACCTCCGTCCTTTGACCATGGTTTTTGACAATCCGTCCAATCTCTCCGCCAATGTATTGAATTCCAATGGACACATCCACATTCGTGTAGTACAAGATCCGTTTTGTTCTGCACTTTTGGAACAACTCAACGAACCCCTGATTAGTGCTTTTGCCCATATAGAAAACAATACCCCTCCCATCAATTTTGGAGCAATCAGTTCAGAAATAATCCAGGGAGTGGACCATGTGGTCAAATACCGGCAAAACGACAAAGGCATCGACGAGCTACCGGTGATGGTTAAACTGTTGGAAGACCAGGAAGAATTGGAGTTTATCCGAGAATAACGACTTCCTCATTCGTCATTTTTCACCTTACCTTTTCCTTTTATCGATTTCAGCGCGGCTTGAACCGTAGGATCATCCTGGTTGAGTACGGTAAAGAACCCTTTGTCGTCAAACAGGTGTTTGGCAATGCGGGCTTTGATGAATCGAGTGATTTCCCCTTTGGATTTTGCCCAAAACTGAGGAGTTCCGCGCAAGCCATTTTGCGCAGCATAGGCTTGAAAGTCTTTGAAGGTTTGTTCGTTGGGGTTAAATGTTTGCTGAAAGGCATTCAATCCCGATTTTTTAAGTTGCTTTAGCTTCGACTCATCCAGGTATTTCAAAACAAATGAAGGGATCATTTGGCGAGCATCGAGAAAGAAATTACTGAGTTGAATGGTATCCAAAGGGACAAAAACATCAGGAATGATTCCACCGCCACCGTAAACAATTCGTCCTTTAGTGGTAAAAAACTTAGTAGAATCTTTAATCGCAATCTTATTGGCGGACAGTAGTTCTCCAGTTTTTATGCGTTCTTCCACATCCCGATCGTAAGCTTCCGAGCCTTGATCGTAAGCCTTTTGAATGGAGCGACCCGAAGGGGTGAAGTAGCGTGCAATGGTCAGGCGCAAAGCCGATCCATCCGAGAGTTGGTATTGCTCTTGTACCAGGCCTTTGCCAAACGAACGCCTACCAACAATGATGCCCCGATCGTTGTCCTGAATGGCGCCTGCTACAATTTCACTTGCGGAAGCACTGCCCTCATCAATCAACACAACGATTTTATCAATGGGATAAAAAACCCGGCCATTGGAGTTGAACTCGGCGCGTTGGGAAGCGCGCCCCTGGGTGTACACCAACAAGTTGCCTTTGTTGGGAAAGAGTTGACTGAGCATATTGGTAGCCACTTGCATATAGCCGCCAGGATTGCCCCGCAGGTCAAAAATCAAATCTTTCATGTGCCCCTGTTCGGAAAGAATGCGCATGGCCTCTAAAAATTCTTTGTCCGTATCCGCCGAAAAACGATTCACTCGAATGTATCCCACCCGATCGCTGATCATGTAGGCAACATCTACACTTTTAACCGGAATCTCATCTCGCACAACGGTGTAGCGGTGTAGCTTTTTTTCGCCAGTACGCAGCACCGATATGTTAACCTTGCTTCCTTTTTCTCCACGTAGCAAACTCACAATGCTGTGATTGGAAAGTTTATCTCCCACGATGGTTGAATCCCCCACCTTGATGATTTTGTCTCCGGGTAAAATTCCCGCAGTTTCAGAAGGTCCTCCCGACATGGGGGAGATCACTACAGCCGTATCCTTTACAATCAGGAATTCAACCCCGATTCCATTGAATTTACCGTTTAATTGCTCGTTTACTTCCTGCAATTCCGATGCAGGGATGTAGGAGGAATGTGGATCCAATTGATCCATCAGTTTGTGGATGGCTTCATCCACCAATTTGTCCCGGTCTACTCTGTCTACATATTTGGCTTCAATGTAGCGGAGCAATTCTTCGATTTTTCCTTCTCGAGATTGATAATCCCGGTAGTTTTTGGCTTTGCTGACGCTGATAGTGGTCACCGATTGGGACATGCGCATACCAATCACCATACCCAACACCAATGCCAATGCCAAAAGCAACGGCAACCAGACCTGCACTTTATTACTGAAATTATTTGGGCGTGTCAGCATAGTCGATTTAAAAATGGTTCAATTGAGAAATTTATTCACAAATAAAGTAATGACAAAATTCGCACTTTTATGTTGAAACAGGGGTGATTATTTTTTGTTTTGAAATTTCAGCTCAACACAACTTGTATTTTAAATGCAAATTCGTTACATTGAAGCCTCAAACGTTGAAGCATGACCAGCGATGTAAAATTTCCACTTACCAATCAGGAACTGGCAGAAATAGGAAAGGGCAATTTGGTGCGGTTACCCGCTACCTGGAGCGAATATTGGGAGATACTCGCCACAGCAGAGTACCGTGCAGATTTTTACAACAATGAAATCATTGCCAGTATGAGTTATGAAGGAGATATTCACAGCATGATTGCCGCCAGATTCAACATGTTTTTTGGAATCATTTTTGAAGATTCAAAGCTTTATCGCGTCTACAACAGCAATCGCCCAATTTACAGTCCAGCCTGCAAATCTTTGAAAACTGGTGTTTTTAATGCCGATGGGATGGTCGTTGCCTTGCCCACTGTACCTTACGAATACCAGGCTGGCATGACCGCTGAAACCAATCCAATCCTTTTGATAGAGATCCTTTCTGAGAGTACCCAAAGCTACGATTGGGGTACCAAGTTGCCTTGCTACAAAGAAATCGCGTCTTTGCAACAAATATTTTTCATCGAGCAATCGCGGCCAAAAATTTTCGCGATGGAGCGCGAATCGCCCAATCGCTGGTCGGAAACCACTTTGACCGAAGGCGAAGATTCGATTGTAATCCAGGGATCTTCTATTCCGCTTCAAAAAATCTACCGCGAGTTGTATTTTTAAAAAAGCGACAGATTCAATCCTTTTTCAAAAACTATGAATTTTTACGTAAATAAATGGCGTAATTTTTGAAAATATTCAAAAATTATGGACATTTGTTGAATTACTCGAAATCATTTGTGCTTACATGAAAAAAGGAATTGAAATTGACCGGTTAGACAAGCAGATTCTATCCATTCTCATGCGCGATGCAAAAATAGCCTACACCGAAATTGCGAAAAAGCTTTTTGTATCGGGCGGTACGATTCATGTACGCATGAAAAAACTGGAAGACGTCGGAATTGTAAAAGGACATAGCCTAACCGTAGATTACGGAAAGCTGGGATATGACATTTCTGCCTACCTCGGTATTTATTTGGATAAGAGTTCTTTATACGAAGAAGTTGCCGCGGAATTGGAAAAAATCCCGGAAGTGGTAGAGGCCCATTATACAACCGGTCTGTACAATATTTTCGCACGGGTTTTTTGTAAGGATACTGCTCACCTGAAGGAGGTGCTGCACGATAAGATCCAGAATATCCCAGGCATTCAACGCACTGAAACCTTTATTTCCCTACAAGAAAGCATCAATCGTCCCCTCGAAATCCTGAGTCTAAGTGAAGAAGAGGACGAACCAATAAATGACGAATTATAAGTTATGAGTTATGAGTTATGAGTTATGAGCCTACTGCGAAAATAACTCATAACTCATAACTCATAACTCATAACTCATTTTATCCTCCCAAGTAGTTTTTCAACAACTTGCTGCGGTTGGCTGAGCGCAATTTATTGATGGCTTTGTCTTTGATTTGGCGTACACGTTCGCGGGTCAAGCCAAATTTCTCACCGATATCTTCCAAGGACATGGGATGCTCTACCCCAATACCAAAATACAGTTTGATTACATCGCATTGGCGATCAGTCAATGTACTTAACGAACGCTCGATCTCTCTGCGCAAGGATTCATTGTAATCCAGGCCAGCATCAGTACTGGGAGTGGTGCTGTTTTCGAGTACATCAAGCAAGGAGTTGTCTTCCCCTTCAACGAAAGGAGCATCCATTGAAACGTGACGTGCTGCTACCCCAAGAGTTGTTTCTACCTCCTCGGTTGGAATTTCCAACAATTCTGCCAATTCCTCAGGTGAAGGTTCACGTTCAAACTCTTGCTCCAACTCTGAGAAAGCTTTATTGATCTTATTGAGGGATCCAACTTTATTCAGGGGCAAGCGTACGATACGAGACTGCTCAGCCAAAGCTTGCAAAATAGATTGACGAATCCACCACACTGCATAGGAGATGAATTTAAACCCTCGGGTTTCATCAAAACGTTGAGCGGCTTTAATCAAGCCTAAATTTCCTTCGTTAATGAGGTCACTCAGGGATAAGCCCTGGTTTTGATATTGCTTGGCAACAGAAACAACGAATCGAAGATTGGCTTTGGTCAACTTTTCCAGCGCTGCTTGATCGCCTTGTTTGATCCTCTTGGCTAACTCCACTTCTTCCTCTGGCGTCAACAAATCCACTTTTCCAATTTCCTGCAGGTACTTCTCCAACGACTGGCTTTCCCGGTTCGTGATCGACTTCGTGATCTTAAGTTGTCTCATGCACAATCTTTATTTAGTATTAAGGAACAATTCTTTTCTCTAAGTGGTTAAAAATCGGTACTTCAATGGCAATCTAGGGTGCTAGACGTAGAAACACCATCAAGCAACAAGATGTTCTAGGAATTATGGGTTTGGGCAAGGATACAATATGGGATCTAAAAACTGAAGTATAACGGGGCTTCGTGCAATCATTTCTGGAGATGGGCGCACCCATTTTTTACAATTGCCCACAAAAATATTGGAATTCCTCGTTACTGTCAAGTAAGTTGGCATAAGTTTCTACATAAATCTATTTCATTTGAAAAAACTTTCAGGATTTGGAATTTCCGTTTTTTTACTTTTTATTGTGCGATCTGGTGAAATCAGCTTAGTTTAGCTGATTTGCAGTACTGGAATCATAGAGTTTCGATTGCTTGTATGAAAAGAGCCCAACTTAAACTAGAATACATTTTCCGAGCTTCACCGCAGATTTTGTATCAATTTCTGACCACTCCATCTTGTCTCATCCGGTGGTTTTGTGACAAAGTAGAGATCGACGGTGAAGTGTATACTTTCTATTGGGGAGATTCAACAGATGAAGCTACCGTAGTGGAAGACGTGGAAGACGAAGTATTTAGCTTGCGTTGGGAAGGACTTCACGAAGCCAATGAAAAGCTGGAATTCAGAATAACCGAAGCCCCCATCACTGGTGAGACCATTCTTATCCTCAACGATTTTTGTGACGAAAATGAATTAAAAGACCAAAAGAGATATTGGGATAAGCAGATGGCTGAACTTCAAATCGCTTCTGGCGGCGGTTGATCCGTATAAAAGTTCTAATATTATTCGGATGAAGCTTATTTTTGGCTTGGCGCTTGACAATCCTTCCTGGCCGCTACCCAACCATTCAAATGGGGGGTGTCTTTGGCTTGGGCCTGACGGCTTATTGCAATGGCTAGAGTTTTTTTATGGGCTGGCCGGGCACAAAAACAACAATGAGTACCTCCGCATAGAACAATACCGCCAGGCCATTCGAGTTTTTTTACAGCACACGCCTTCTGCTTTTTTTTCCCGATCTTTTCACGTTGATCAATTCGCTACCGCCGCCAATTTGCTAGAACGTCGAGATGAATTGTTGCTGGCTGGCTGGGATCTCCTCCCTGCTTCCCATGCACCTGAGCGCTTGCGTTGTATTGCAGCCATCGAACAAATACTCACTGCTTCTGAGCAGGTATGGCCAGAGGGATTTGCAGATCGTTTTTTGACACTGGAGCAAAAGATCAATCTTCGATCTTCGCCCCTTCAACAAATCGGTTTCGTTGAGCCAATCACCTTGATTCCGCTTCACTGGAAAAGATTATTCGAAAAACTCAAGCAGCAAGGCGTTGATTGCGTCCATCCAATGCCTCATCAAGCCTTTGCAGATACTGATCTGGGGCGTTTTCAATCTTTTCTGGAAGGGAATACCTCCCCACAGGAATTGACCAATGATGGCACTTTATTGCTGTTGAGGGGAAAGCGGGATACCGATCTGGGGAATTATTTGGCGGCTTTGCTGCGCAAAAACCCTGCATTTGCACCTTGCTTCTTGATTCCTGACAAATCCAGAATCCTTGATGAAGCCTTTATGCAGGAAGGTTTACCCAGTTTAGGTATTCAACCCGCTTCCTTGGCCAGGCCAACCTTACAGGCCCTCAAATTGATACCCAATTTTCTGTGGACTCCAGTAGATCCCTACAAAATAATGGAATTTGTCTCCTTGCCCCTCAAGCCTTTGGAGACAGAACTGGCCAACCGCATTGCGCAGCAGATGGCTCAAACTCCCGGTATTTTGGGTGAATCCTGGCAGGCGATGCTCGGCCAATATTTTAGCGAGTTGGACGAAAGGGCAGAGAAAGAATCTGGCATCGACGTGAGAGAGATCCGGCAACAATACCGATTCTGGTTTGAGCGGCGGCGTTTCGATATCTCAGGCAGTGTACCCAAAGCAGAAGTGGAAGATATTTTCCAGTACCTCTACATTTGGGCAACCAAAACCCTGGAACAAAAAAGCAACAACCCCTCGTTGCTCACTTTGGCGGAGCAAGCCAAGCAAGTTGTGGATTTGTTGCAAACCCTGCCGGAAAAAGAATTGACCCGCCTTGAATTGGAGCGCATTGTACGTACGGTGTATGAACCTGCACCGATGCAAATGAGCCTGCAAGAAGTAGGTCGTTTTCCATACATTCACCAATCCAATGCCTTGACCGCCCCGGTACGCGATTTAATCTGGTGGAATTTCACCCAAAATGAGCCGGATTATTTTTTTTCGCGCTGGTACGATCATGAACGAGATTGGCTGAACACCCTGGGCATTCAACTCAGCAGCCCCGCTACCCAAAATGCCCTACTGGGTTTTCAACGGCGCCATCCAATCTGGATGACCCAGCATCGTTTGATTCTGGTGATCCCGGAAACAACGGAAGGTGAAACGATGCTTCCTCATCCATTGCTGGGTGACCTTGAAGCGTGTTTTGGCAACCTTGACAAGATTAGCGCAACTGAAGAAAACCAACAGCTATCCAGGTATTTTGAAGTCCCTCAAAAGGTCAAGATTCCATTTCGTCAATTGGGCAAACCTTCTCCCTTCTTGCAACTCAAGAATCCGGAGAAATTGGTGGAACGTGCCGAAGAAACCTTTACCAGTCTCGAAAGCTTGTTGTATTACCCTTACCAGTGGTTGTTCAGGCATCATATCCGCTTGCGCAAATCTTCGATTTTGAGCATTGTCAAGGACACGACCTTGTTAGGAAATCTTGCCCACCGTTTTTTCCAGAACCTTTTGTTGATTCCAGAGTTAAGCACCTGGAGCAAAGGAGAAGTAGATCGTTGGATTGATCGAGAATCAGAGCGGTTGTTGCACAAAGAAGGAGCGGTTTTGCTTATGTACGGGAAAGAAGCGGAAAGAAAACGCTTTTTGAAAAGACTGAAGTTTGCTGCCTGGAGCCTGGTCAATCTTCTACAAGGCAATGAATGGAGTGTACAAGCCACCGAATTGGTGCTTGAAGGGGATTTTGCAAACATTAAATTGAATGCGCGAGCAGATTTGGTTTTGGCACGGGAAACAGAACAAGCCATTTTGGACTTCAAGTGGCGGGGTGGACTGCGCCGCGAGTTGATGATCAAAAATGAAGAGGATTTGCAATTGGCTTTGTACGCGCATTTGCTGGGTGAGGGTGAGGCCAAAATTCATACCGCGTACTTTATCATGGAGAATGGCCGTTTGTTGGCTCGGGATCGTTCTGCTTTCAAAGACATCATTCCTGTTAGTCCAGGTTTAGATCCGATCGAGGTGCGGCAACGCATCCTCCAAAAAATTCAAGCAACCTTGCAATGGCGACTGGATCAGGTTAAACGCGGCGAGGTCGAAATCCGCTGTACCCCTACCCTGACGATTCTGGACAGGCATTATGAGCAATTGGATCTACTCTCTTTTTTGGAGTTAAAAAACGAAGATGCCCCATTTGATGACTATCGGACTTTGATCAGTTTGGTCGTATAGCTACTTTTGTACATCCTCAGACAAATATTCCTATTCCGTTAAACGTTTTTTGTCTTCATTCCTTTGTTTACATCTGAACGTTTAAACTTCAAGACCCCATCATAATCTTAAAAACGGATAAGCATGTCCTTAATTCATTTACGTCGATTTGATTTTGCATTCTTTTTTTGTGCGCTATTGGCCTTCTTTTCTTTTTCAGTAAGGATAGCCGCGCAAAACATAAAGGCATCGAACCTTTCAACTGAGCTTTACTTATCGTTGAACCAACACCCTCAAAACCATTATTTCCACATTTTGGTGACCCTCAAGAGCCAGGTCGATCTATCCGCCTGGGGGCAAAACGAGCTCCGCAGCGCGGTTTCTCGCGATCAGCAAATTGAGACTTTGATTGAAGCATTAAAGGGCAAAGCAGCAGCTACTCAGCCAAGAATACTGGATCGGATGCAATCATCAATCGGCGTTGAGAAAAATTCTGTTAAAGGTTATTGGATTGCCAACCTCATTTCTTTAAAAGCCAACGCATCATTCATTGCGGAATTGAGTCAATACCCGGAAATCGACTGGATCGAAATATTTCCTGAAATGACCATCGAAAATTACCGTTCAGCACCTGCTCCAACCACGGTTGCACCCGGTGGCGTTGAGCCCGGCTTGAATGTCATCAATGCCCGCGCACTTTGGCGGCTGGGGTACACCGGATATGGCCGCAAGGCAATGATTGTAGATTCTGGTCAAGAATACACCCACCCGGCTTTGCGTACCCAATTTGCCTACAATTATGGATCGCTGGCTTCCACTTACCGCAGTTCTATAGTGGGTGACTTGTGCGGCGAACACGGCACTGCGGTAGCCTCCGTCGTTTTAGGCCTGGATCGCTTGACAAGAGATACCATCGGGGTAGCGTTCAATGCGTTGTGGATTGGGGCGCCCTCTGCTTTTCTTGACCCCAATACCGGCAAGCTTTGCCCACTGGAAGGCATTCAAACCAATAACCTGGAAGTACTGCAATGGGCACTGAATCCAGATGGGAATAGCAGTACCTCCAGTGATGTGCCGGATGTAGTCAACAATTCCTGGGGCAATACCAGTTCTAGTGAAGAATGCCGGAGTGGTTTCCGCACCGTGGTTCAATCTCTTGATGCTGCGGGTATCGCCGTTGTATTTTCAGCAGGCAATTCTGGACCGGGGGCTTCAACGGTGAAATTGCCGGGCGGTTTGAACCTCGATTTGGTGGTTCCCATATCGATCGGATCGATCAATGGCAACAATGCGAACTATCCCATCTCAGATTTTTCATCCCGCGGGCCAACGGTATGTGGCCGGGATGGTAGTTTTTTGATCAAGCCAGAAGTTGTTGCTCCTGGCGAGAACGTACGCGCAGCCAACCTGAATGGCTCGTATACCCAATTGAATGGCACTTCTTTTTCGGCGCCGTATGTCACCGGCGCCATTTTGCTGCTCAAAGAAGCTTTCCCCAAACTGAGTGGCCGTCAAATTGCACTTTCGCTTTACAATTCAGCCAGGGACTTGGGACCAACTGGCGAAGACAATGACTACGGCAAAGGCTTAATTGATGTGGGGGCAGCTTACAACTGGCTCATTGCCCAGGGTTTTCAACCCACCCCACCCGTAAAGGCCAGCAATGATGTGATCCAAATCCAGGCCAAACCCAGAATTTATGGTTGTGATGGCAAAGCTTATTTGGAGGTCACTTTTGAAAACAGTGGAGCAGATACCTTGCGAAACCTGGATATCGTGATTCGCAGAGAGGGTCAAACCACAGTTTTATCCCAGAATCGTTGGACAGGAAAATTGGCTCCAGGAAAAAATACCACTTACTTTTTACCACCTTTTAATGCACCATTGGGCCGTTACGTAGTAGAAGTAGAGTTGCGCAATCCCAATGGATTTGCCGATTTGCGCTCTTTGAACAACCAAATGAAGACTTACATCAATGTCAGTCCTTTGCCCCAACTCCCGGATGCCTCTGCTTCAGCCATCAATATTTGTGCAGGAAACGAAGCTTTGGTGAGCAGCAATTACGAAGGGGAGGGAACGGTGCGTTGGTTTGACAAAAATACGGGCGGAACGGCTTTGGGTACAGGTAAAACTTATGCTACCGGAGTACTTACCAAAGATACCGTTTTGTTTGCAGAATTAATCTACAATAAATTTACAGGACTATTGGATCAGACCGGAAGAGAGGTGGTGTACAATGATTCTGTTGGTGGAATTGTTTTTGATTCGTACTATGATTTCATCCTCAAGTCGGTGACCATTTTCCCCAACCGAACGGGTCTGCGTTTCTTCACCTTGCGCAACGGCAATGGACAATTGCAAACCACCAGCTACCGGGTAAGTAAAGTTGGCGAACAAAAGGTGCCGCTGAATTTCAAGGTAAGCCCAGGTTCCAACCATGTTCTCGAACTGACCCGCGGCGGAGAATTGTCCATTGTGAAATCCAATTCTACTTATCCAATTGTCATCTCCGATGTATTGGCCATAAAAGGCACCAATAATACAGCTGGACTAGATGATTATCCCTATTTTTTCAATTGGGAGATTGAGTATGGCTACCCTTGTGGCCGTACGCCCGTTTTCATCGATGTCAGCGCTAGTACAGCAAGCCCTCAAGCGCAATTTTCAACTTCAAGCAGCAGCATTCAAATCAATAAAATACTAAATTTCAAAGATTTATCAACCAATGCCACTGAAGTCCGTTGGGATTTCGGCAACGGACAAAGCAGCACAGAACGCACCCCCAGTACCATTTATTCAATTCCACGTACTTACCAGGTGTCTCTAAGTGCCACAAATGCTGAAGGTTGCAGTGATGTTCTGGTAAAAAATATTCAGGTAGGTTTGGTCAATTCAACTCAAGAACAAAATGATTTGAGTTATCGGCTGGGTATATTCCCCAACCCCACGCAGGATTTGGTCAACATCGAATTCAATCTGGATCGCACCCGAACCGTTAGGCTCAGTGTGATTAACTCAATAGGCCAAATCATTCGCTCAGAAAATTTGGGAGAACGCAGCTCGGGGATTCAACAAATTTCAATGAGCCAATTGCCTGCCGGAGCCTACTGGTTGCTTTTTGATGTGGATGGAACAAGGGTGGCCAAGCCACTTCGGGTTATCCGCTAAGGTTTTATAAGCTGATAAGATAGGGATGAATTCGCCATTGCTCGTGTTCATCCCTATTTTATGAAGGTGATACAGAGGTGCTTGTGGAGCAAAACAATCGGATTGGTGTTCAATTTGTACTGGCTTCGCAACACTTGCTTTTCTGCTTCACTTTCTGTTTTTCGCAAAGTTCTATGTAAAGTCAACCAGGAACGCAAATACAGAAAGGGAGCGGTAAACAAAAAAACCAACAACGCTGAATTACTGCGTATGTTGGGATGAATCCTTTCAATTGTTAAACCTGCAAGTCCAGCCAGGCTGCGCAATCGCTGCACACCGCATAAGAAAAAACGCCCCAAATAAACATGCTTGTCATCGTACCCTACAATTCCATTGTATTCATTTGGCAAGAAGATCTTATTGGATTCCGATTCCAGCCAGAAATAAGTCAGGCGGTTTTTTAAATTGCTTTGATTGGGCATTGTAATGATGAGCTTTCCACCAGGCTTTAGGATTCGTGCCAATTCGCGCAGCAGATGCAGTTGATCAGCTATACTTTCTACATTTTCCATAAACAAGACATAATCGGCATATTCAGACTGAATGGGAAGCATTTCATTGAGGTCTGCTTTGGTACAAGTTAATTCCGGGTACTGGAATACTTCCGGGTGTAAATCATAAGGTTCGACCAAAGCTCCTGCCTGATGGCATAAAGAGGAGACAAATCCAGAGCCCGCAGGGACATCGATCACAATTTTGTCTTTTACGGGTTCAGTTTTTAAGTACCGATCTATAAATTGAAGTGCATTTACCCTTGAATGGGGTACACTTTTGAAATCTAATGTTCGATTTGACATACCCAATTTTCCGTTTTGTACTTGGAAAAGTAAAACTATCGTTTTCCGACTCCAATGTAAGAAGTCTATGCAATTGTAAAAAATAGGAAATCAAATTGCTTTTTTGAATTTGAGTTTTTTTATTCACCAGTTTGATTATTACGATGTAATTTTGAATTATTTTGCACCAGCATTCAATTTGAACCGCATTTTTGTGTCAAATCCAACATTCAGCTCAACATGTGAAGAAAAGACTTATGAATACCTGTTCCATCTGCATGGACAGGCGGTTCGCAATTATTTATATTACAAAAGTGGTTCAATTCAACTGGCAGAAGATTGGTTACAAGAAGCTTTTTTGAAATTGTGGCAAGAGTGTGATAAAGTTCCTCCTGAAAAGGCGCGTTCTTTTTTATTCACAGTGGCAAATAATCTTTTCTTAGACCATATTCGTCATGAAAAAATAGTTTGGAATTTTGCCCAGCAACCGCACACAGAAAACCAGAATACCGACAACCCCGAAGTATTGTTCGAGGCAATTGATTTGCAAAAAATGCTACTCAATGCCATCGAAGCCCTACCAGAACACCAGAGGGTCGTTTTTTCAATGAACCGATTTGATGGGATAACTTATGCAGAAATAGCTGAAATCCTGGATATCAGTGTCAAAACTGTTGAAAAAAGAATGCATAAGGTGTTGATTGCCCTGCGACAAATTTTGCATTCATTTTAGCAGATTTAAGGAGGGTAATTCCTTTTTGAATCGTTCTAGTTTTGTTAATTTACTTTAATTTCAAATGTTTAGAGACGATACATTTTTGGCAAGGTGGTTGTCTGGAAATCTTTCAGACTCAGAACGACAGGAATTCGAAGGAAATCCTGATTACCAGGCCTATGTTAGTCTAAAAAACACCATAGATACTCTTGAGCCGCCGGCATTTGATGAAGAGAAATCATTGCAAAACTTGCGCAAAGCATTGGCAGAAAAGACTACTTCTTCGCGACCTGTAGCTTATTTACCTAAGCTAGCTGCTGCCGCGGCAGGAATGCTGTTCCTTTTCATTTGGTTTTTGCTTCCCAGTAAAGGCATTGATTTGCATACCAATTCAACTGAAATTAAAAAGATTACTTTGCCGGATGGATCACAGGCTACAATGCAGCCATCCGCTGAGATTCAATATACCCCAAAACGTTGGCGCAGAAATCGTCAACTAACTTTAAAGGGAGAAGCATTTTTCAAGGTCAGAGCAGGTAGCAAGTTTACAATTCAGGTTCTCGGAAGCAAAATAGAAGTTTTAGGCACCTCTTTCAATGTAATAACTCAGGATAGTGCCCTGGCGGTGCAATGTTTTTCTGGCAAAGTTCGCGTTATTGCCCATCCAGTCAAGACTCAAGCATTTGTACTGGAAGCTGGTGATTTTGTCCAGATCCATACTCCAAAAGACAAACCCCTTCGCTCTACCGCAACTAGCTTACCCATCCTGACGCAGGGAGAAAGTAACTTTTATGCCGCCTCTCTAACCGAAGTCTTCACCAAAATCGAATCGCAGTTTAAAGTAACCATACCCAACAAGGAAAATTTCCGCTCCCGCCGTTTTACCGGGGTTTTTCGCAATGGGGATTTGGAAATGGCCATTAGGATGGTTTGTATTCCCATGGAATTGACGTACGAGATAAAAGATAAGCGTGTTTTAATTTCTGAAAATTGATTTTGAAAAAACTCCCCCTTTCGCAATCTTTACAAAAACTAAAAAAAATTTACACTTTTTCTCACCTCATGGTAGGGTTTATGCCGTCTGATCCGTTGTATTCCGCCCATTGGTTTCATCTTTGATTTTAACTTCTACTTAAAGGAAACATTGGGTACAAAGGAATTATTTGGCGTGCATTTTGTTAAACAACAAGTCTATGATCAAGAAAATCCAAGAGAAACCAATGAACGAGTTGCCATTAATGGACACTCAAGAAGGAATTGTACTGTTTTATCCCAATATCCCTAAAAATGCAAGTCAGGCAGTTACGGAAGTATTAAGTACCCGGTGGATTGGTCAGGGGCCGAAAGTAGATGAATTTGAAAAAAGGTTTCAGGCAAAATTTACAGATCCATGTACCTGTATTGCAGTAGGTTCTGGTACAGATGCACTTCATTTGGCTTATATTCTGGCAGGTTTGGAAGAAGGAGATGAGGTTATAGCACCCGTTTTTACTTGTACGGCTACCAATATCCCGTTTTTGTACATGGGGGTAAAGATCGTTTTTGCTGACGTAGACGAAAACCTGAACATTGACGTCAATCATGTTGCTTCACTGATTACCCCCAAAACCAAAGCCATCGTATGCGTTCATTACGGTGGTTTGCCTTGTGACATGAGTACGTTGTGGGCTTTGGGCAAAGAACACAATATTGCCATTATCGAAGACGCTGCTCATGCCATCGGTGCAAAATACCAGGACCAATACATCGGTAGCCAAAGTGACTTTACCATTTTCTCTTTTCAAGCCATCAAGCACATCACCACTGGCGATGGAGGCATGCTGGTCATCAAAGACCGGTCTTTGATTGAGAAATCCAAGCGCATTCGCTGGTTTGGAATCGATCGCAGCAGCAAGCAAAAAGGCATCTGGGAAAACGACATTACCGAAGTGGGGTACAAATATCAGATGAACGATATCGCCGCAAGCATTGGTCTGGCTGGTTTGGCCGAATTTGACGACCATTTGGACCACCGCCAAAAGTTGTACAGGTTGTATTGCAATTTGCTTGAAAACACCCCCGGAATCAGGGTCATTGGTAGGAATTATCTGGATCGGGAGCACGCTGCATGGTTGCTCACCGCAGAAGTCGACAATCGGGAGCGCTTGATCGTGCACCTACGCAATCATGGGATTGAATCCGCCCAGGTTCATTACCGCAATGATCGGTATTCCATCTTTGGGGGACGGGTAGAAGGCAAATTTCCCAAAATGGATGCGATCGAAGAACGCTACATTGTACTCCCGCTTCACGCCAAAGTAACCGAAGCCAATGTCGAATACATTGCCGAGGTATTAAAAAAAGGATGGTAACCCAATTTTATGAATTTTATTTACAACAAGGTTGCGCTGGATTTTGAGCCCGTTTTTTCGATTTTGATTCCATCCTGGAACAACCTGGCCTATCTGAAATGTACTGTCGATAGTATTCGGAAAAACAGTGCGCTTCGCCATCAAATCGTCGTACACATCAACGAAGGGCTGGATGGCTCAGAAGAATGGGTTAAATCCCAAAATGACCTGAGTTACAGCAAAAGTAGTGGCAATTGTGGCGTTTGTTATGGATTCAATGCTGCCTCCCACCTGGCGACATCAGCATATCTGGTTTTTATCGACGACGACATGTACCTCTGCCCGGATTGGGATCTGTTTTTGTGGGAGGAAATCAAAACCAGAACCGACGACAAATGGTGCATCAGCAGCACCATGATAGAGCCATTCGACAAGGGAAATCCGTGTGTAATTGCCAACAAACCATACGGATTGCACCCCGATGAGTTTGAGGAAGCGCGTTTTTTAAACGATTATGCGCAATTCGAAAAAGCAGACTGGAATGGAAGTCAGTGGTATCCCATGGTATTGCCAACCGCAGTTTATCGGGTAGTTGGTGGATTGAGTATCGAGTTTACTCCAGGAATGTACAGTGATCCTGATTTTATGATCAAACTCTGGCATTATGGAATTCGGTATTACAAAGGAATCAGCAAGAGCCGGGCATATCATTTTGGAAGTAAGACTACGGCTCGGGTAAAACGCAATGACGGTCGAAGCATGTTCATCCTCAAATGGGGCATGAGCAGCAACACGTTTTTCAGCAATTACCTTAAGATCGGCACTTCTTTTTTAGGGAATTTGCCAGAAACTGCGGAAACGACCTCCCTTGACTGGAAAAAACGGGTGGATCGCTGGAAAGTTAAATTAAAGAAACTGTTTATACCTTTATCCAATCTTTAGAAAAGCTTCGCTGGAAAAAATAATGAAAATGAATGCCTTGCTCTGGGTATTTTCTTCATTTTTGTGTTATAAAGCAAGATACCATGCAGCGATTCATTTTCATTCTATGTATATGTCTTGGCCTTTCCTCCATTTCAAGTGCACAGCCAGCCCTTGAGGTTACTATTCATTTCAAAAAAACACCACTTACCAAGGTTTTTTCAAAACTTCAAGGAAAATACCCCCTCACTTTTTCCTACGACAATGATTTGGTGCAAGGCATTTTTATTCAGGCCAATTTCGTCAAACAACCGCTCAAACTTGTCTTGCAATCCATTCTTACGGAACAGGGATTGGATTATGAATTGGTTGATCAGCAATACATCCTGATCAAAAGATTGCGAAAGCCCGCAGCACCTACTGAGGTGCCAATTCCTTCCACAACCTTTTGTGGCAGAGTCCTGAATGAAGATACTGGCGAGCCCCTACAAGGTGCAGTGGTAGCATTGACTAGTGGATGGAATGGAACGATCACCAACCAAGAAGGCAAGTTCCACTTCAGCAGTACCTTCGTGCCCAATGACACTCTTTTTATCCGTTATTTGGGGTATCAAAGTGTAAAAATACCCGTATTGCGCGCTGGAAGTAGTCCGTGTAGGGATATATACCTCTTCCCGTCTATCCAGTGGATGAAGGAAGTAGAAGTTCGAGACTTTGCTACCGATATGCTCAATTACGATACCTTGGGCAACGCTGCGGCGTTTCGTCCAGAACGGATTCCAATTTTGCCCGGCTGGGGTGAACCCGACGTTTCAAGGTTGTTGTTGCTCTTACCTGGAGTAAACAACACCGATGAAGGAGTTGGAAACCTGAGCGTTCGAGGCGGTACTCCAGACCAAAACCTGATCTTGTGGGATAAAATTCCGATTTACCATACTGGCCATTTTTTTGGCCTTTACGATGCCATTAATCCCTATGTTGTCCAAAAAGTAGATTTTTATGGCGGCAACTACAGTGCCAACTACGGTGGACGCACGGCCAGTGTAATTGATATCGCCGCCAAACCCCAATTCAACGATGGAAAATGGCATGGCACGGCAGGATTCAATTTACTGCATGCTTACGGTTGTTTAGAGGCTCCCGTAATCCGCAATAAAGTGCAACTGATGTTTGCTTGTCGAAGATCATATTCAGATTTAGTGCAAAGCAAGACTTACCAGAACCTTTTCAATCAGGTATTTCAGAATGGGCGAGTGGTTTCAGAAAGAGAAAGCCACAACCCCAGAGATAGTGCTGTCAAATGGCAGCCCAATTTTTTTTACTTTGACATCAATGCCAAATGTTTGTGGGATATCTCCAGTAAGCATCGGCTTTCAACTAGTTTGTATCAAGGCAAAGATCAACTTGATTACTATTACCGTTACAGCGATATAGATTATTTTTTCGCGAGCAAAGACCGTTTGTCTACTGAAAACCTGGGCTTCAGTACTCAATATGCTGGCCAATGGTCTACAAAACTCAAACTGGATTATTCCCTGGCGACCAGTCGATTTCAAAACTATTACAGTTATTCCTATGGCTGGGATCGAACCCGTCCCAAAGAATATTTCCACCGCCAGTTCAATAAACTAGAAGATGTAACCGTCAAACTCAACCATCGTTTCGAATTTTCTGCAAAAGCAAACCTTTCTTTTGGATACCAATTTTCTCACTATGCCCATCAAATCCGGTTTCGGGACATCGCACTTGGCGATCCCCAACGTGGCAACCGTTATCGAGATAGTACAGCCTCCGGATTGCATACTCTTTTTGTGGAGTCGCGGATACATTTCAGGCAAAATTGGCTTTTACAGGTAGGTTTACGAGGGAATTATTACCAAGCACACCAGCATTTCTACAGTGAACCCCGCTTGCTTTTGCAATGGGCAATTCCTCAATCTTCTTGGCGAATTCAGGCTTCTTTTGGTCAATATTATCAATTCTTATTTCAAAGTTTGCAGTGGAACAGCGTTGGCGTAGGAGCTCCTTTCTGGCAGGCATCTGGACAAGGCATACCCGCACAACATACTTGGCAAAGAGCCTTGGGTGTACAATACGACAAACCCGGGTTATACTTGCGGGTAGAAGCTTATCTGAAAAGGCTCAATGGACTAGCTTCTGAAACCCTCCGGCTAAAACCAGAGCAAGAAAACCCTTATTCTTTTGACGGCACCAGTCGAGCGCGCGGGATCGACGTTTTGCTGCGCAAAACCTGGCATCCTTATAGTTTTTGGATGTCTTATTCCCTCAGTAAAGTAGCCCAACGATTTCCAGGACTGAATTTTAACGCTGCTTTTCCCTCCCAACGCGATGTGCGCCACAACTTGCGATTGGTAAACATGTATACCCTACACAACTTCGATTTTTCCCTGAATTTCAATTACCGCTCTGGACAGCCATATACCGCTCCAGACACGATTTTTCAAGTAGAATGCGACGATTGTGTCAATGGCTACACCCAAAAATTGGGTTACCAGCACTTGAATACCAAACGATTAAATGAAATCATCCGGCTGGATTTTGCGGTCAATTGGAAATGGAGACATCCCGGCTGGGAAGCACGCATCGGGCTATCCATCTACAATCTACTGAATAGGGTCAATATCCTGGACAAGGATTTTGTACTCGACCTGCCACCTATCAACCGTCCTCAAATTGGCTCTTTGCGTGAAATCAATCGCCGGGCAGCTGGTCTTACTCCAAATTTAGTGGTTCAGATCAGGTTTTAAGAACGGAAAAAATCTTCAATCCATCCCACTCGCCAACCCACGACTTCAGTCGTGGGAGGCCACACAAGACACACCCTACGAATTTATTCGTGGGAGGTTCGCAGGAGCCCCCCTCAATTCAGCACATACTCCAGCCCCAATCGACCCAACTCCCGGATAAAATCATTGTCTGCATTCACCTTCCGATCCAGCGACACCATATTGACTTTCATCCTGGCGCTGTGATCCAGGATTTCCACTTTGAACTTATGCGGCCCGGTATGTGTCCGACAAAGTCCTTCCAATTCCGTAATGATGGTATCCGTAATGCGCTCCAGCGGCAATTTAAGCGTAATTGACTCGGTCATGCTCAAAGCGATGCCTTCCAACAAGCGCACTTCCAGTACTTTGAAATCCATTTCCCCATCGTCTTTCCATCCCTTCTGGAAGCGGCCTTTCACAAAAATGGCGATGCCATCGGTGAGCAAATGCCGAAACTTCTGGTAGTCTTCACCAAAAAGCTTGATCTCGTAAGCACCAGTATAGTCACTGATTTCGAAAATTCCCCAGCCGTTGCCATTTTTACTGACTCGGTGGATGGTTTTGGTCACCATGCCTCCCACTTGCAGGGTTGGTTTGTTTTGGTGATTGTTGATCGAATCGATGGTACAGGTCATGAAGTGCTCAATCTCCACCCGGTAATCATCCAAAGGATGGCCAGAAATGAAGATCCCGGTTACGTCTTTTTCCTTGTTGAGTTTTTCCAACAAAGACCATTGTTCCACTTGAGGGATGGGAGGTTCCGGCAGCATGATCGAGTCACTCATGTCACCAAAAAGCGAATTGGCTGATTGGGAATGAGTTGCACGTACAGCGCTGGCAAACTTGATGGCGTGCTCAAGCAGTGTTTCATATTTATCAGATGGAGCAAAATACTGTGCCCGGTGGGTCCCTTCAAAACAGTCAAATGCGCCGCCATGCGCCAGACTTTCCAGGGCTTTTTTGTTGACCGCCTTCATTTGTAGCCGGCGCAGCATTTCAAAAAGGCTCTTAAAAGATCCATTCTTACGTTCTTCCAATATTTCTTCCACTGGCCCCTCTCCTACCCCTTTCAGCGCAGACATACCAAAGCGAATGGCGCCTTCCTTGTTGACCGAAAAATCCATTTCCGATTCATTCACATCCGGGCCAAGTACTGGAATCCCTCCCCGTCGGCATTCTTCCAGGAAGAAGGTAATTTTACCAATGTCGTTTTTATTGTGGGTCAGCACAGATGCCATAAACTCGGCAGGGTAATGTGCTTTGAGGTAAGCCGTTTGGAAAGCCACAAATGCATAACACGTCGAGTGTGATTTGTTAAAAGCATAAGAAGCGAAAGCTTCCCAGTCTTTCCAAATTTTTTCCAATTTGTCTTTGGGATGGTTGCGGGCGGTTCCTCCCTCCAAAAACTTGGGATACATTACATCCAGGTCAGCTTTGAGTTTTTTACCCATCGCCTTGCGCAACTTATCCGCCTGACCTTTGGTAAAACCCGCCAGTTTTTGCGACAGCAACATCACCTGCTCTTGGTACACGGTGATGCCATAGGTATCTTTGAGGTATTCCTCGCAATCTGGCACATCATAAGTGATGGGCTCCCGGCCATGCTTGCGCGCAATGAAGTTGGGGATGTATTCCAATGGCCCCGGCCGGTACAGGGCGTTCATGGCGATAAGGTCTTCAAAAGTAGTCGGCACCAATTCCTTCATGTACTTCTGCATGCCCGTACTTTCATATTGGAAGATACCGACCGTTTCACCGCGCTGGAAAAGCTGGTAAGTCTCTTCATCTTCTAGCGGCACCTCATCCACATCCAGCTTTACTCCGTGATTTTTTTCAATCATCGACACCGCATCCTTGATGATGCTGAGAGTTTTGAGGCCCAGGAAATCCATTTTGAGCAAACCCGCCGACTCGGCTACCGAGTTGTCAAACTGGGTGATGTACATCTCCGAATCCTTGTCTACCTTGACCGGAACATACTTCGTGATGTCATCTGGAGTGATCACCACTCCGCAAGCGTGAATGCCGGTATTGCGCACCGAACCCTCCAATTTACGGGCAGTTTGGATCATCTGACCGATTTGGTCTTTGCCTTCGGCCAACTGTCTGAATTGGTAGGCTTTTTCTACATCTTCCGAGTTGAGTTCGCCTTTGAGCTTGGGGTCGATGTCGTCTTTGGCCAGTACCTTTCCCAGGGTTGCTTTGAGGTGAATCGGAAAAGTTTTGGCTACTTTGTCTACTTCAGAGAGGTGAATGTTCATCACCCGGCCAACGTCACGCAAGGAGGATTTGGCGGCCATGGTGCCATAGGTCACGATTTGTGCTACCTGGTTGCGGCCATATTTATCGATCACGTAATCAATGACCTGTTGACGGCCTACGTCGTCAAAGTCGATGTCGATATCGGGCATGGACACCCGCTCCGGGTTGAGAAAGCGCTCAAAGAGCAAGTCGTACTTGATGGGGTCTACATTGGTGATGCCGATACAGTAGGCCACCGCTGATCCTGCCGCAGAGCCACGGCCAGGGCCAACCGATACGCCCATTTGGCGCGCAGTAGTGGTAAAATCCTGTACAATGAGAAAGTAGCCAGGATAGCCGGAATTCTTGATGACCTGCAACTCAAAGTCCAAACGCTCCTGGATGGCTGGCGTAATGTGTTTGTAGCGGCGCAACGCTCCTTCCATCGTCAAATGCCGCAGATAGGCATCCTGGGTTTCAAAACCTGGCGGCAAAGGGAACGCTGGCAGCAAAACCTCACGTGCCAAATCCAGGAAATCAACTTTATCCGCAATTTCGATGGTATTGTCCAATGCCTGCGGGACATCCGCAAACAATTGCCCCATTTCCACTTTGGTTTTGAAGAAAAAGTCGGAACTGGGAAATTTAAAGCGCCCTTCTTCTTCGAGGTACGAGCCGGTATTGACACAAAGCAGGATATCGTGCGGCAACCAATCGTCTTCGTTCACATAGTGCGAGTCGTTGGTGGCGATGACCTTTAGGTTGTATTTTTTGGCGAAGCCCAGCAGGGTTTGGTTGATGTCTTCCTGACTCACGCCACTGCCATCGATGTTTTCGAGGCCGCGGTGGCGCTGGATTTCGATGTAGTAATCATCACCAAACAAGTCGATCCACCAACGCAATTGTTTTTCCGCTTCTTCCAGTTTGCCGCGCAAAATCAATTGCGGCACCTCCGCACCGATGCAACAACTGCTGGCAATCAGGCCCTCGCTGTATTGCACCAGCAACTCCTTGTCGATACGCGGATATTTGCCGTACAAGCCTTCAATAAAGCCCAGAGAGCAAAGTTTAGATAGGTTTTCGTAGCCTTTGGCATTTTTGGCCAAGAGCAATTGGTGGTAACGGTCATCAGATTCCCCTTTGGCCCGCGAGAACGCTTTTTGATGCCGATCCTTGACCAGGTAAAATTCGCAACCAACGATTGGCTTAATGTTGCGTTTTTTGGCTTCAGCCACAAATTTGAATGCCCCGAACATGTTGCCATGGTCGGTTAGTGCAACGGCAATTTGCCCATCCTGTACGGCTTTGTCCATCATAGTGGTGATAGAGGAAGCGCCGTCTAACAATGAAAACTGGGTATGGCAGTGGAGGTGCAGAAAATCGGGCATTTTGCTTAGTTATTGGCGGTCAAAAGCTTAACCAAATCGGTTTAAAAATGGTTGAATTGCCTTGGAAAGATACAGACTTTTTTAAAAAATTTCAGCTTTGAAAAATGGCATTAGTAGTGGGGTAAAAATAAGTGATCATTTTTCCTGAGCCAGAGGATTAGATAAGACTCTTGAAATGAAACGCTTTCTTATCTAATCCTCTGGCAAAATGATCACTTATTTTTTTATCACCCCTAGGAAATATTCATTTTTTTTTATATTTTTATAGCCAAATACTGTAACAAATACTGTACACCATGAAAGGAATAGTTTTTACCCATTTTTTTGAAATGGTTGAAAGTGAATTCGGTGAAGAAATGGTAGAAACTTTAATCGATGACGCAAAGACTTCTACCAACGGCGTTTTCATCACCGCTGGAACCTATCCTGCTGAGGATATGGTCAATTTGGTTTCTTCCCTTTCCAAAGCAAGCAAGCTTCCTCCTCCGATGTTATACCGTCATTACGGCAACTATTTATTCAAGCAATTGTATTCTGGCTATTCCTTCTTCCCTCCTGAGGTTTTAAAAAGTACTTTTGCTTTTTTGGACTCAATCAACGATTACATCCACGTTGAGGTACGCAAATTGTATCCTGATGCAGAGTTGCCCCATTTTGCAACACATCATCGCGATGAACACAAAATGATTTTAGAGTATACCTCAAGTCGGCGCATGAGTGATTTGGCCTATGGGCTAATTGAGGGTTGTCTGAAGCAATTTGGTGAGACTGCCAATATCGAACTTGAGCCAATCACCGAAGACGGGTCTAAAGTCTTGTTCACCATAACGCTCAATCCAGAGTAGGAACAATGGATGAATTGACTATATTGAAACGCAAATTCGAACGTGAAAAGCTTGCAAGGAAAGAGGCGGAACGACTTTTGGAGGAAAAAGCGTTGCAGCTTTATTTTGCCAACGATAAATTGCGGGAAGCCAATTCTGAATTAGAGCAAAAACTGAAAGTACAATCCAGTGTTTTTGAAACCCAACAAGAAAGATACCGCAGCCTGGTAGAAAATGCGGAAGACATTATTTTTTGGATCTCTCCAAAAGGTCTATTCACCCAAGTCAACCCTACCGTATCTAGAATTTTAAAAAAAGAGGAAAACGAATTGATTGGACTACATTACCTCGATGTTGTCCATCCCGATTACCGCGACAAAGTAAATCGGTTGCACCAACGGCAAATCGAACGTGGGATTCCTGCCACTTATCTCGAGTTTCCGGTGGTTGGTGGATCAGGACAAATCATTTGGTTGGGGCAACGCATCACGCTGGTGTATAAAGATGGCGAATTAATTGAATTGGCGGGCTTGGCACGCAACATTACCCATCGAATCAATGCCGAGCAAAAACTGTTTCTGCTCAATACGCGCTTCAAGGCCTTGCTGGAAAATATGCAAGCCGCCATTATGGTGGAAGATGAAAACAAAAAAGTCATCCTGGCCAATCAGAAATTTTGTGACTTGTTTAGCATTTCTCTCAATGCCAATTTGTTGACCAACAAAGACGCTCTTGGTTTAATGAAATCCATCGAGATCCAGTTTATGGATCAAGAGGCATTAAAAGATCAAATCAATTGCGATCAAAAACTAACTGAAGCGGTACAACATGAACTAACCTTAAGCAATGGCCGCATTTTGTTGATGAATTTTATCCCCATTCACCACGAGCGGAAAAAGCTGGGAAATCTATGGTATTTTGAAGACATCACCGATCGGAAAAAAAGCGAGATCAAAATCCGCCGCAGCGAAGAGAAGTACCGAGGCATCCTGGAAAACATGGAATTGGGGCTCCTCGAGGTCAATAAGGATGGCATCATTATCCTTGCTTATGAACGTTTTTGTCAAATGACAGGCTATACTGCTGATGAACTTTTGAACCAGGATGGTACTCAACTTTTGCTCCCAAAGGAGTTCCAGGAATTGATGAACAACCAAAATAAAGAGCGGGTGACGGGGCATCCCGGGGTTTATGAAGTGCAAATCCTCCAAAAGGATGGTCAACGCAAGTGGGTTTTAATCAGTGGAGCTCCATTCTATGACGAGTTTGGCGAAATCATCGGTTCCATCGGCATCCATTACGACCTTACTGCCTTTAAAAAATTACAATACGAACTGGAAGATGCGCGCCTGGAAGCGGAAAATGCCCGCGACGCAGAAAAAGACTTTTTAGCCAACATGAGCCACGAAATACGCAACCCCATCAATACCATCGTGGGCATGACGTATTTGTTGATGGACACCGATCTTTCCGACGAGCAATTGAAGTACCTGCAAAACATCAAGCATACCTCTGACATATTACTTGCTCTGGTGAGTGACATTCTGGACATTACCAAGATCACCCAAGGAAAAATGGAACCCTCTTTCCGGGAACTCGATCTGGGTGAATTGATCAACGTCAATGCGCAAGCAATGGCGTTCCGCATCACCGAAAAAGGTTTAAATTTTGAAACGGCCATTGATCCTCAATTGAATGCAACCGTGATGGGGGATCCTACTTTTCTGAATCAAATTTTGCTGAATCTGCTGGGCAATGCGGCAAAGTTTACCGAAAAGGGAAGCATCTTCCTTACTGCCCAATGCATAGAAAAAACTTCAAAATCAATTAAGGCCAAAATTTCAGTAGTCGATACTGGCATCGGCATACCTGCGGATAAAGTACCTTATATTTTCGAACGCTTTAATCAGGCTGGGAAGGCAACCAAACACAAATACGGCGGAACTGGATTGGGGCTAAGCATCGCCAAACAGCTGGTAGAATTGCACGATGGCGAAATCAGCGTACAATCCACTCTGGGAGCAGGCACGACCTTTACCTATGAAATCAACTTCGAATTGGTGGAGCGTCCTGTTGCTCAATTGAATCAAGCATCCACTCAAAAAGTTGTTTCAAAACTCAATGCCTTGCATATCCTTATTGTGGAAGACAACGTACTCAATCAGCAGTACATTGAGCGGGTTTTGATGCGCAATAACCTGACCTTCTGTACCGCCAATCATGGCAAAGAGGCACTTAATTTCTTGGAAGAACAGCGCTTTGACCTTATTTTGATGGATATACGCATGCCTGAAATGGATGGATACGAAACGACTATCCGCTTGCGAAATATGCACCACAACCCCAATTGCAATATACCCATTGTGGCCCTTACAGCCTCTGCGCTGCTCGACGAAAAGGAGAAAGCTTTAAAAACCGGGATGAATTACCACCTGACCAAACCATTCACCCCAGATCAGATTGAAAAACTAATCGCGGTAGCCATTGACAGTCGCTTTGAGCAAGCTAACCCAGTTGCAAGTAATGATTCTCTTTATCATCCAGAACTCAATCGCGAAGAAATAGAACTGATGTTCGGAGGAGATGTTGAACATTTCCAGATGATCCTCGAGATCTTCAACCGCACCATGCCCGATGATTTCAGAGAGCTAAAACAAGCAATGGCGGATGGAAACTGGCCAATCGCCAAAGGATTGGCGCATAAAATAAAGCCAAGCTTTCAAATGATTGGCTTGGGATACATGACCAAAAACGTTCAGGAGCTTGAGGCGGCCCTGGACAATGCAAGTGACCTCGATCTTATAAACGATTTATTTGATATATTTTTGAAAAATGTGCAAAAAGCTTTGCATATTACCGCGGAACAGGAAAGTTATTTCCGACAAACTGTATAAATACTGACCCATGGAACTACGCTGTATCATTGTAGACGACGATGAAGTTTGTCGCACCTCATTGCAAAAATTTTGTGGAAAAATTGAAGACCTGGAAGTTGTCGCAACCTGCAAAAGTGCAGCTCAAGTCATTGAGTTGCTCGAAGAAGAGTGGGCTGATTTTATTTTTCTGGACATTGAAATGCCTGGAATTAATGGGATGGAATTGGTCAAATCTGTAACTCATTTACCCTATATTATTTTCACAACTTCCCGAATTGAATACGCTTCACAGGCTTTTGAATTCAAAGAGCGCATTGTCGATTTTATCGCAAAACCCATCACCCTACCTCGTTTAATCAAGGCAGTGGAGCGGGTACGTGAACTGGTGGTGAAAGACCACAAAGCCAAAAGCAGCGAAGACATTTTCATCAAAACGGATGGGCGCATTGTGCGAATCCAGGTTGATCAACTACTGTACATCGAAACCGTAGGCGATTATGTGATGTTCTACACCGCTGATACCAAATACATGGTTCATTCGACCCTTAAAAGGATCGATGAAAGGCTTCAACATCCACAATTGCTCAAAGTACATCGATCTTTCATCATCAATTTGAGTAAAGTTGTAGACATCGAAGACAATACCATCGTCATCAACAAAAAAGTAATTCCAGTATCCAGACAATACAAGCCTTTACTGCTTCGGCGCATTGATCCACTATAGTCCAATAATCACCTGCCTCCCCAATTTCCCCTTCAACCAGTCTTGTACTGCCTGAATAAAGGCATTCAGGTGTTTTTTTCTGCCTGAGCGCCACAAAGAAAATGTACGCATAGGAAACACCAAACCAAAGAAATAGAGAAAAAACAGTACGCGCAGTTTGTTATTGCTAAACTTGTGCATAAAAACCAAGCGGTTGCGGGTCAGATAATACAACTTGAGCGGAGAATCTTGTCCCGTGCTCAATGATGCTTTGTGGTAAATCCGCGCTTGAGGAACCACCCTAATTCTGTAGCCGGCTGCGCGAATTTTCTCCGACCAGGCTAGTTCCTCATAGTATAAAAAAAAGTCCTCGGACATCCCGCCCGTCTGTTCCCAAACATCCCTGCGCAAAATCATGGCAGCGCCATGTGCATACGGGGTATCTTTTTCTTGTGAAAACTGCCCACGATCTACCTGGTGTTGTCCAATCAATTTGTTGCGCCCCCTCCAATCGATTGGCGTGAATCCAGCATATTGAATCTGCTCTCCAGATTTATAATAACAAATGAGTGGAGAAATCGCTCCCACCTGAGGATCATCAAAAGCGGCCAAACACTTTTCAAAAAAACCGTCCGTTACTTCCGTGTCATTATTGAGCAAAAAGAAAAAATCACCTTCTGCCAAACTCATTCCCTGGTTGTTCGCCGCCGCAAAACCAATATTGTCCTTGTTGATAATGAGTTTCATGGAAGGACACGCCGCAGCAAAAGCGGAAGCATAATCCGTCAATGGATCATTGTCCACGAGGATGACTTCATAGCTTCGAAAGGACTGATTGTTTAAGGACTCCAAAAACGCGACAGTTGCTTCGGGTTGACGGTAGTTTACAGTGATTATACTAACTAATACCTCTTTCATAGTGATTCAGTTAAAGATGATTCAGGGGGGATGGCATCATGCCGGGGTACAACATTCAAGTGATGAATTAATATGGTTTTCGACCAATCACGTGAATGGCATTCCCGCGACCAGATTTTTTAAATAATGGATCCAAAGCAATCAGCAACTTGGCCAACAACATGGATGGTAGCTGTAAAAACACACCTCCTTTTTTGCCCAACCAGGCCAATTCCCAGGCCAAACGAGACACCAAACCATCGGTAGCTTCCGCAGCAATGATTTCAAAACCTTCCCGTTCAAAACGCCCTTTTAGCCCAGCAAGATCGTATACCTGTCCAACGTGCTCTTCCTCCAACCAGTGTTGGTGTTCTTCAAACCAGCTTTCTGGAAAAATGGTGCGTTGAACTTTATTGGGAACTTTCACCAAAAAATACCCTCCTGGACGCAAGCGTTCAAAAACGCCGGCAAAAGGCATTTCTGCTTCTGGAATGTGTTCAAAAACATCTACCGAAAAAACAAAATCGTATTGAGGCCAGGCATTGGTGGTCTCTATTTTTTGATTGATTACATGGATGCGGTCATCCAAGTGGGCTTTTTTGAGCATCGCCTGGACGTTTGTACAACGCTCGGCATCGATGTCCAATGCCGTAATTTGGGCACTGGGCACTAAATCGGCCATCAGTACGCTGTATTCACCATAGCCACATCCCAGATCCAAAATATTGGTCCAGTTTTCAAAAGAAAGTTGCTCCAGGATACGCATAAACACGCGTGAACGGGCATAATTTCCCACATTGGTGTAGCCAAAAACTTTGTGAAAGATTTGTCCCAAAAACGGGAATTTCCGCATGCGGTCGCTGGATAGGTATTGTAGTCTACCGAACGCTATTGACATGGTAAATTGATTTTTGAAGTTGATGAAAAAATTGACGATAGTAATCCAGAGCACTCTTTATAGCGCTCAAACCGGCAGGTGCTTCATCTTTCCCTACCAGCCTTCGACTCAGGATAACCGTTATCCAGGTAGCAAGCAATGTTGCAAATGCAGCACCGGAAATGCCCCAAATGGGGATAAATAAAATATTCAAAACCAGGTTGATACCTGCACTGATCCACATAATTCGAAAATTGAGCTGCGGGCGACCACTCGACTCCAGGAGCAAGCCCAACATGCGTCCAAATGGCTTAATCAGCGCCATCAGGGCAAACAATCTCAAACAATTGGCCGCTTGTACATAAGCCGAACCCGCGAGTATTTGAATAATTAATGGTGCAGCAATCAATACGCCAAGGGCCATCGGGATGCTCGCAGCCAGCATCAATCCAACCGTTTTGCGCAAGGTTTCAGAAGGTATTTTGGACTCGCTTAACTCTGGAAATGCAGCTTGCGTTACTGCATTTAGCGGTATTTCAATGTAATTGTTGATGCGGGAAGCCACGCTGTAAAAACCCACCGCTGTAGGCCCCAACATGTAGCCAAGCAACAAGGCATCCGTTTTTTGATACAACAATGAGCCAATGCTGGTTCCTGCCGAATATCGACCAAAGTCAAACAGGCTTTTCATGTGTTCGGGTTTGGGCTTTATTTTGGGGAAACTCAATCCTCCGGTAATGGCACCAACGAGATAACTCAATACCTGCCCACCAACCAAATAACTTAAGTCGTTGCTTTTGAGTCCGTAAAGCACAAAAAGCAAAGCCATTAACCAGGCCAGACTCATCCCAAATGCACCACTGCGCACCCTACCAAAGGCCATAGCGTTGACCGATTCGCTTTGGGTAAGTTGAAACAACCCCGACATCAATGCCAAAGCAGGATACCATAAGGTAAGGGTCATGAGTACGGGCATGTGCCAATACACTGCTGCACCCCAGCCCAAAAGCATCACTATAGGCATCAGGATGAGCGTCAGAATCAGCTGTAATCCCCATGCCGCCGCTTTCCACTCTTCAGGATTGGTACTTTCTTTGCGGGACAAATAAATCCAGGCATTGTGTACAAAAGAAACCCGCAAGCCTTCAGCCAGTGAAAAAAGCAATAAATAAAACGACCAGCCTCCCATTTGCTCTGGACTCAAGTGCCTGGCCAAAAAGATGAAAGCCACCGCTTGTACCAGCATTTGGATGGACTGCGCCCAGAAGGCGGCTTTGACGTTTTTAAGCTGCATGACCTAGGGTTTTGGAGTACACCTGTAGCGTTTGTTCTACTACCGATGTCCAGGAAAAATTTTCTGCTACATGTTTTTTGCCATTTCGGCCATACTCATCCGCCAACTCTGGATGGGTATACATCGTGTTGATGGCCTTGGCCAATGCTTGGGCATCTCCTGCCGGAAACCGCAAACCATTGAATCCATCAATGATCACATTGCGGGTACCCGGCAATTCTGTGCATACCGAAGGGCGGCCACAAGCTGCTGCCTCTAGCAAAACAACGCCTTGGGATTCCATCCAGGATGGCAATACCAAGGCCAAGGCGGTTTCCATATGTTTAAGTACGTCTGCACGAGGCTTTTCTCCAAGCAAGTGTACGTGGCCTTCTAAACCTCGATTTTCGATGATGTGCTTTATTTTTTTGAGATCAGGCCCATCGCCGATGATGTCAAGTTCCAAACCGGGTTCGAAATGCTCCGCAGCTTCCAGCAGCACTTCAATGCCTTTTACAGGATCTAATCTTCCTACAAACAATATTTTGTTGTAATTCACTTCATTTTTTTGGAGCGTGGGACTTTCTACCCCATTCGGCACCACATCGATCGATCTGGCCTGTCCGGGGTACAATTTACCCACCAAATTCTTGAGTCCGTCACTTACTGCGATACATGCTCGAGAAAATTGGAGTGGTCGCTTTTCCAAAAACATGGCCAACAATCCGTGAATCCGATCATCCAGGCTTCCTCTACTTTGTCGCTCACCAGCCACCAGGCCATGCAAAGTCAATACTGTTGGTTGTTTGAATACTTCCTTGCTAACCAGGCCTCCACTGCGTCCTTGAAAATGAATGACATCAAAATCCTTTGCATAGAATTGCAACCAACGGCGCACCGCCAGATTGAAACACAATTCTTCCATGGTCAACGGAATCAAAGGAAGCTTTCTGCCCGGAAGGTAAGGAATGCGAATCAGCGTTCGGCCTTCTTGTTCCACGCTATAGGTTTTTTTCTTGATCGAACCCGCCGTAAGAATACTCACCTGGTGGCCGGCTTCCAACAAAGCGCCACTCAATGACCAGGTGTGCGTTTGGATGCCTCCGGCAAAAGTGTCTGGCAAAGATTTACAAACCATCAGTATTTTCAGTGGTCGCATTGCTTTCGGTTTCTTTATCGTTGAACAATCCCCAGAAAAAGCCGATCAAAGCGATGAACAGCAACAAATTCCAGGGCATACCTTCTCCGAACATGATTGTTTAATTTTGATGTGATGTATGAATAAAATTGCGGTTGGCATTGCGAATGCGGCCAGTTGCCCGCAAGGTTTGCCAAATGATTCCAGGCAATTTATACAGACTGCGCCATGCGCCACTTTTCCAAAAATTAAGCGGAATCGCGAAAAACATTCCTCCTACATTCATTCCCAACAAGGTGAACCAAAACACGGGGTTGGCATCGATCAGCCAGGCAAGCACACTTAGCACGGCCAACATCAGCGGCATCAGCAACCGGGGCGGTAGCGCCATTTGTAAAACCCGGTGAAAACAATCGATGTTTCCTTTGGCCAATTGGCGCAAACCCACTGGAAAAAAGCGAAACAAGTTGGCATACTGAGCAGCTATCCAGCGGCGGCGTTGGTTGTGAAAACTCTGGTTGTTGCGCACTTTTTCGTCCCACACAATGGCTTCGGGGCAATACCCAATAAAGGCTCCTTGCTCGGTATAGCGCACTTCCAGTTCTTTGTCAAAACCACCAACCGCTTTACTTTCAGCCATAAATTGCTTGAACATGTCGTAGTCAAACGCCATTCCTGAACCCGACATGCGCGATGACAAACCCAGCGCATTGTGTCCACGGCAATAGATGTGATTGTTGACATCTTCGCTGAGGCCATCAAGAACAGCGGTGGGGGTATCTGCGTTTTTTGCAACGCGTTGCCCCTGCACCGCCTTCCAGCCCCGGGCCAGACTAGCGTTCATGTACTGTAAAAAATCTGGAGCCATCAAATTGTCAGCGTCCAGAACCACCACGGCATCAAAGTGAGCGGGTAGCGTCACCAGAGCAACGTTAAGGGACTTAACCTTGGTGGATTTTTCAAAAGAAACCGGCAAGACCTGAATGGGCAAATGACGCAGGCGTTCCAGGGTTGAATCTTGCAACTGGTCTGCGATAACACAGACTTCGTACAAATCAGTCGGGTAATTTTGTTGTAAAGCAGTTTTTGCGGTATTTTCAATAACAGCGTCTTCTTTGTAGGATGGAATAAGCACCAGGAAACGCCGCAACGGAGTATCTGCATTCAATCTGATAGGCCGCCGAATCGGCATCAGCCCAGCCAAGGAAAATAAAGCGACAAACCCGGCACTGTATGCAAAATAAATCGCCAAGGCCAAGCCGATGATGCTCATCAAAACGTTCATGACTTTTTGTTTTTAAGGGTTAACTTTTCTTTCTCCTCCAATTCCTTTTCGTAAAGGGGTGTGAGGAAGATAAAGGGAATCAACAGGTTCATTACCATACCAGTAGGCATTTGCCCAAAGACCTGGTTGCCATAGCTAGACAGCAATACGCCGCCGATTGAGGCATACATGGCCATGGCTTTATACCTCAGGATTTGATTTTTCAAGCGCCAAATCACCGATGCGCCCTTGCCCATAATGTACCCCAGTACAAAAAGGTGTAAGGAAACGCCCACAATACCTGTTTCAGCCCAGATTTTCACGTACCAACTGTCGGTAGCAGTCTGTGCCAACAAGGTGTTAGGGCTAAAGCGCGCGCCCCAGAATCCGGCAGTACCAACGCCTCCTCCCAAGGGTCGAGTGCTCAAATATTTACCAAAGGTTCTTTGATTTTTCAGGCGCACCAGCAAGGATGGATTGTTGGGATCCATCGCCGTCCGCATGCGGTTTACCTGCTCTATACTTTGAAAAGCAAATGTGTACTTGAGGGTATAAAATGCCAAGCCAATTACAAGGACCCCAATCGCCAGTATTTTGAAGTTTTTGGAGGCAATTAGAAAAATAACCGCACCTGCTGCAGGTACAGCCAGGGCGCCTCTTGTGCCTGAAATGGCAAAACCAATGAAGGTAATCAAGGCTGCAGTGCCAAACCAAATGCGTTTGGTCATGGGAAAAGGGCCAAGGGCCAAAATGCCACACATCAGCGCGACCATCGCTTGCGATGATCCAAACTGACCGGCATCGCTGTAATACGAAAACACCCGCAACTTTCCGTGCAAAATGTGCTCTTTGCTGTGTTCTTCTACATACAACCAGTAGTGTTCTGCATCATCAATGCCGATCAGCATTTGCTTGAAACCCCAGGCAGTGCCAAGCAAGGACAACCAAATGATGGCGTTGAAAACCCGATCCAAATCCGCGCTTTTCCTAAAGTAGCTAAAAACCAGCACAAATGACAAGAGCTGGTAAAATCCGATCCCGCGCATGGCATAAAACCAGGCTACTGGACTAATGGCTTCGGGATTGACCAGCTCAAGCAAAAGGTAAAGCATCCAGATCGTGGCCAGCAGCATGATGTCATTTTTGACTGCCGAATAATCCTTGGTTTTATATTGCTTTGAGAACCATCCGATTACCCCTAAAAACAGAAATACATCCAGGGTTAAACCCCAGGGAGCAGCCAAATAACGCGAAAGGCCAGAAGACAAAAAGCCCAGAATTAAGGCCCAATAAACCCCCATTTTGGGATCAATGACCAACCAGGCAGCAAAAAATAAGAGAAAAGGCAAGAGTAAAATCACCGCGCTATTGACCAGATTGCCACTAGCAAAAACGACGCTAAAGACGACACACAGCAGGCAAATACCTACCCCGATCAGGGTATGTCTTTGTTTTAAGAGCGATATGTGTTGTGCTATAGTCATCGATCACAGTGTTTTGATGTTTCAAAATTAAGTGATATAAGACCCTATAGCTGAATTCTTAGGTTTTTGGGTTAAAAGGCAAGGTATCCTGCAAATCGCATCGTTTTTTGGATATCCTTTAGTTTTTTTCTGATGTGTGCCCAACAAAGTCCAATAATTGCTGGGCTCTGGCCTGCCAGGTTTGATTGCTGGCAAAGGCCTTGCGCTGTGCCATTTTCTCCGCATTATCACTGGAAATAACGGCTCGGAGTGCTGCTACAAAGGATTCCGCATCGTCGGCCAGATTGGCCCAGGTGGCCAATTGCGGCATGTCGCCAAAACTGGTACTCACCACCGGCAAACCCAGAGCGAGGTATTCGTTGACTTTCATCGGGTAAATCCCATTGGTCAGGTTGTTTCGAAGGAAAGGGATGATCCCCACCGAGTAGTGCCGCATGCGCTCAGGCAAGGCATGATAGGCGATTGGGGCGTTAAAATGCACATTGGCATACCGGGACAATCGATTATAGATAAGCTCATCCTGCACCCTGCCTGTGAATGAAAAATCATATTCTGGCAGAGCCCCGACCACATTTTCAAGCAATTCAAGATCAATGCGTTCGTCCAAACTGCCCACATAGCCGATTATAGGCCGATCAGTTGTGGCCAAAGCTCTTTCTACATTCAGAAATATAGCGTCCACTCCGTTCGGAATTTGTACGCCTGGCTGATCGGGTTGTCGTTTTTGAGCCAGCAATTGACTGCCTGAACAAATGAGGCCATCGGCCATTTTCAAGGCTTCCGCTTCAAAGCGAGCAACGTGGCGCTCAGTCCAATTGGCAGCACCAATTTCGTCGTAGCAATAGTACAATATACTTTGAGCACCAATGGATTGCATTGCCTTGGCGTAAAGGGGTTGGCAAGCATTGATTGCAGCAAATTTTTGTTGTCCCCAGGCTTTTACAGCCCGAAGAAGACTGCGGTGTACAATCCTTTCATTGATGCGGTGCAAAGCATCGAATACCCCCCCCTTTGGTAAGCCATTAATGGGCAAAAGCGGAGGTAAACTCCACACAGTTAGGTTGGTACTCGGCTTGCGCAATCGACTGCTAAGTCCAAGCACTTTTTTGATGGGCAAGCCAGGTTTTTTACCCAATAACGCCATCAGCACATCTTTCCAGGTAAAGGCGTAATCGATGTACAATACAGGAACGGTGTCTGAAACAGCCTTCATCAACTCAACCGTTGATTTGGTGTAATTGCCCTCCCACGCGGGGAGGGCCAAGCACAATATGGGACTTTGCTTGAATTCAGTGTTCATCTTGGGTACTTTAGAACATATATAAAGATTGGCATTCCGATTTTTTAAGGGGCGATAAAAAAATAAGTGATCATTTTGCCCCACTACTAAGTAGTTGACTACCTAAGAATATTGCAGGGTTACCATGCGTTTCAGCCAACGGCGTGGCAAGTTTCTGCGTTTTGGCACTTCTCCGATCACGTCTTCCATTTGATCAATGGCCAGGGCATTCAAGAACAAATGCAAGGGCGTTTTGGCAACTTGATGCAATCGAGCCAGTGCTCGTTCGTCTGCCTTAGACCAAACTTTACGGGCGTACGAAACCAAAAGGGAGCAATGAACATCGTCCATCACAACAATGAAATCCGATTGTTCCAGCAAGGACGGGAATTCAATAAATACCCAACTCGGCGTTTGTTGCAAACGTTGCTCAAACTCTGCTTTGCGTGTGATCCATTCGTTGGGTTTCAATCGAATTACCTGGCTGCCTTTTTTCTCCATAAATGCGGTCAATCGATCGATGAGCCAGGTTTTGCCCTCGCCGTTGCGGGTAGAAAAAAAGCCAATCACTGGAGATGGAACGTTGGTCGCATCAAAACGCAAGGCATAAACCAACTGCTCCATAGCACGGTGATTGATCGAAGCATAATTTATTCTGGAAAAACGCCCCATCTTGAATTTATCCACGAAGGGCATGGCAGAGGCCAATTTTAGATTGGTTTTTTCTTCAGCGCGTTGTACCGAGTTGAGGGATTGATCCATCAAGTGCAGAGCAATAAACAAACCCAATGGCAAAAATATCCCCGCCATGAACGCCATGATCACAAACATCATTTTTTTGTCTGCCTCGGGCTTGTTCGGAAACACGGGTTTGTCGATGATCTTGAGGTTGGAACTCATCATCATGTTGATCTGGTGCAGGCGGGCCTGGTTGTAACTGTGCAGGTTTTCCAGGTATGCTCTTTCGTTGACATCGATTTGGCGCTCCATGCGTCGGATGGTCGATCCCCAGGGAGCAAACATATCGTAGATTTTGATGAATTCTTTCTGGCGATTGTGGATGACTTGTAAGCGAGCGTTTGATTCTTCCATTCTCAATACACTGTTGAGCCACTGATTGAGTACATCGCGTACGGGCAGTCCTTCGGGCATGTTGGAATTGACCCAGGTTTCGTCTACTGTTTCCCGGATGTCTCCACGCATTTTTTCTGCCTGCCGCTTTAGCTTGCGCAAATCAGCGGCAGAAAACTCGGCGGTACTGTCTGGCAAAATTTCCATGGTGCTGATTTTGGAACTCAAATCAGCCAGTGCTTTGCGTTGATCCATGATGGAGCGGTTCAGCTTAGGGATGTTAATTCGTTCCCTCAATTGAACTTCAAGTCTTTGCATGGTTGAATCCGCCGAAGCCAGGTTCATCAATTCTTTATACAGCAATTCGTCAATGTCTTCTTTTTTACCCGAGATAAAACGGGTTTGTTCGCCATAGTTGATGATGCGGTTGCTCACATTGAACCTCAGCAAATCGTTTTCGGCCATGCGCAATTCGCTGGCGGATTTCTGAGTTGCTTCCTCAAAAAAATCCAACACATCGCCGGATTGTCCCTTCTTCAAACTTAACTGAGTTGACATCATGATTTCTGCCAACATTTGCAGAGAAAGTTGGCAGATACCTGGATCAATGGTGCTATAGGCGATGTGCAACATATCACTGTTGCCATGGCGTTCTACCTTGATTTTTTGCAAATGTTCAATTCCAAACAGTGGATGATCAGAATACAACAATTTATATACCGTATTCTCCCGGTCATGGTCACGCATTTTAACAATGGCGGCCATGGTTCCAAGTGGCGATTCGCGCAACTTCTTTACCACTTTTGCCCCAAGGTTCTCTTCCAGTTCCTTGCGGTTTTCTGGAAGCAGAATTTGAGCGCTGTCACCTTTGAGCAACGCGTGGGCCAACAAACGCAAGCCCAATTCTTCCATGGTATGGTAAGAAGTGGCTACGTTGATGATGTTTTGCAATTCGTTGTTGGTAAACGCGTAATCGATGGTTCCGCCTTCATTGGATTCAATGGTATAGGCAGACACCAATCCGGTGTTGATTACCGAATGGGAGGAATACTGGGGCGCCTGGTTTTTGAGGCTGGCCCAGGTAAGCCCGCCCAAAGAGAAGGCACACAAGGCCATCCAGATTCCGTTGCGGTAAATGATCCGTAAAAAATCCAATAAGCTCATGGGAATTAGTTAATTGATTCTCCTACAATAATATTGAGTAAGTGATATGCCATTTCCGCCGAAGACTTGCGCCGTTCCAGCTCCATCCTCGCCTGGAAATGTTGTTCCATGGCTCTTCCATATTCTTCAACACTCATCTGGGCTTCTTTGAAATATTTTTCGGCCACTGTGAGTTGCAATGTACTGGCTTCTTTTGCAGCAGATTGCAATTCGAGCAAGCGCAGTGCTTCTTTAAACTGGGTGTATCTCACAATTACTTCTTGCTTAATGGATTGGATTTGCCCAGATTTGTGCAACATCTCCTTTTCCATGATCAGCGTCTGCTTTTTGATTTCATCCTTGCGGCTGGTAAATGCTGTAAAGGGAATTTGCACATTTACACCGACAGCAAACTGAACCGTTTGTCGGTTTGAGCTGGAATTAACGGCACGAAACCCGTCATTACTGGTACTCAAGTAGTTGCCATTGCCTGCATCGGTACCTCCAGCAAGAGAAAAGTGTTGCAACCATTGCTTTCTGGTAAGGTCGCGATCGACAGCATAAATTTCAATTTGGCGATCAGTTTCTTTTAAAAGAATCGCATTTTGGGTGGCCCTTTCGATCAAAACGGGTAGGGGTGCAACCACCCGACCTTGCCATGTTAAGGTGTCAGTCTGAGCGGTTGCCCTACCCACAAAAAAAGTTCCCCCTATAGTTAACACTGTAATAATCGTACTAGCGTTGGCCCTGCTGACCGGTTTCAAGCCGGATTTCAAAAACTGCATGAAAATGCTAGGCCAATTGCGGTTCATAAACGGCTTTTCAAAGAACAGGTATCCTGCGATGCTAAACATCAACACCGGGAGCACCCACATCACACCATGTACCAGCATGGAAACCAGGTAATTGGGGTGTACAAACCAGCCTTGGGTCAGTTTGCTAAAACCTTCAAGCAGCGGCAAATGCACCAGATAAATGGTGTAACACATGCCTCCGATGGCTGCCACCCAAGGATTGCGCAATATATCTCGAAACAAAGAGGGCCGCAGTGACAAGGTGAAGAACCCTCCAAGTGCCACTAAAAAGACGATGGTTTTCAAAAATTCTTCTGACCAGGTATACATCATCACGATCCAAAAAGGTAGGATCAGCATGGCCCAAGGACTCCGCTTTTCAGCGATCCTGCCTTGTTGGTACTGATCCCCGATCCATAATCCCATGAAAAAATAAGGTAACTGTCCTAGTAATGTAAATTTAAGCAACCCATGTTGCCACCCCATTGCGTGCATCAATGCTGTATAAGCCAAAATAAGTGTAGGTATGATCCAAAAGCGAGGCTCCGGCTTAAAATAGCGACGCAACAGGTACACAAACAAAGGAGCCAATAAATAAAACTGGATTTCTATTTCTAAGGACCAAGCCACTGGATTGATCACCGAAAATTCTCCATATCCCAGGGTATGACTGTACAATAAACTAGCCAACAAATGCGGCCCTAAATCCCCAGCCGCAAATCGACCGGTTAGGAGCAAAACCAGTGCCCATACACACATCCAGATCAAATAAGGAGGTTCGATTCGTAAAAGGCGGCCTCGAAGGTAGCCTCTGTATGCAATTGGTTTTGATTCGTTCCAAAAAGGCAAACTCAAGATGAAGCCGCTGATGGCAAAAAAGAGTAAAACCCCAATACTTCCTCGTGATACGGCATAATGCAATGGATTGTGTTCCCAACTTTGTTGAATGCTGCCGGGTTGAATCCGAAACAATCTCTCACTGAGGTGCTGAATGACTACCATCATAATGGCAACAAATCGTAAGCCATCTAATTCAGGTATGTATCTTCTTTCACTCTGGGGCCTGCTGATCCAGCGGAGTATCTCCTTTATACTGGCACGCAGTGCGTTTGTGGTTGTTTTTACTACAGGGTGGATAACAGTTTTCATTGTGTTCGATTTACAATGCAAATGTACATGCACTCCGAACTGCATCCAGAATTCTTCGGTCAGGGGTGAAGAGGAAACGGCAAGTGGTAAATTCTGTCGTTTTTTGGTAATTAGACCGGTTTTTAAACCTCGGCTACTCCAGCTACCATTTATCGGCAGTTTTTGACCAAAAACCTTCACATTTGACCGATTGCCCTATTAATCAATCCCTCCCCTCTTTATCACCTTAAATTTGTGGCATAAACCAATTGAAATGGAAGCGAACATTCTTTTAGTAGAAGACAATGAAATGATGCGTTCTTTTTTGGGACGCATCCTAAGCGCGGAATACCGAGTATATACCGCAGAAACAGCTGAAGAAGCACAATTGAGAATGGAAGCAGGTCTCCGCCCTGACATCATCATCACCGATTTGAAATTGCCTGGCATCAATGGACGGGAATGGCTTCAACAACTCAAAAGCTCTGAAGAATTTGCAGACATTCCTTGCATGATTCTTTCTTCCTCAGAAAGCGTAGATGAGCGCATCAAATGCCTTGAAATTGGCGCAGCAGATTTTGTCATCAAGCCTTTTCACCCACGTGAATTGAGTTTGCGCATCGCTCAACAGCTAAAAGTGATCAACTAATTCCAATATCAAACTTTCTAAATATTTCCAGCCATGACCCAAGTTCTAAATTCCCTCATCGGTAGCCCTTCCTACAAAATTCCAGTTTGGAAACGTACCATGGATATTGTGGCATCCAGCATCCTGATTTTAATGTTGCTGCCCTTATTCATCGTCATTGCGATCCTGATCAAACTGGAATCACGTGGTCCCGTTACTTACAATGCCAAGCGTGTTGGACAAGGCTACCGGGTTTTTAACTTTTACAAATTCCGCTCCATGCGGCCCAATTCTGATCAATTGTTGAGCAAACTCAAGCACATGAATCAGTACAATCAAACCAGTTCAGAAGTGGAGACAACTGATCCTCAATACAATGGAGGAACGTTGCTTCTACAAGACGATGGCTTTATCTGTGAGGGCGAATACATGCAGGAACAAGCCCAAAAGAATCGCAATACCTTTCTTAAGGTCGAAAACGACCCGCGGATTACCAGGGTTGGGAAATTCATCCGCAATACCAGTATTGATGAGCTACCACAGCTTTTCAACGTCTTATTTGGTGATATGTCGCTGGTTGGCAATCGCCCGCTACCTGTATACGAAGCAGAAAAACTGACGAAAGATGAATGGGTGGAACGCTTCTCGGCTCCCGCAGGCATCACCGGACTATGGCAAGTGACCGAACGTGGCAAAACGGGTGTATCCGAGGATAGCCGCAAAAGACTGGATATTGAATATGCAAAGCGGTACAATCTATGGTTGGATCTCTGGATCCTTTTCCGTACCCCGCTTGCTGCCATTCAAAAAACTCAAGTGTAACCTAAAAACTCCCCGTTATTCCTCTAAACTGTGAACCTGTAATTTTACTCCACCATGAAAAAGTTCCAAAAACTAAATTCGTTTTCTTTAGTTCAGACCCAACAGTACCTCAAGCAGATCTTGTGGGCCATTGTCCTGCTGATCGTACCTACTTCAGTTATTTTTGGGCAATTAGAATCCGTTTCGTTCTACGTTGTTGCCCATCAAGACGACTGGCAGCTGTTTATGGCCAAAAGCGCCCAAACTGATGTACTTAATTCGAAAAATAAAACTGTATTCATTACCCTTACCGCTGGAGATGCGGGGTTAGGAAATGGAGGAACAGCCTTTATTCCGTACTTTCAAGCCCGCGAAAATGGTTCCAAATTGTCGGCCAAATTTCTTGCAGACATCCTCACTCAAGCAGACAAAAGCGAATTGAATACTTTCGTATATGCCAACTCGCATAAAATTGCTTGTTACAAGTATAAAAATACCGTCAACTATTTCCTAAGACTCCCGGACGGCAACGCCAGTGGAGGCGGGTACCCCAAAACAGGCAACCAATCCATCAAAAGACTATATGAGAAAGCTGTTCCTTACATCATTTCAGTAGACAGCTCTGCTACTTACCAAGGATGGGATGATTTAGTAGCCACCGTACGTCGACTCATGGTCGCAGAGTCCGCAGGGTTCAATACCGCAACAATCAACTTGCCGGAAACTGATACAAAATTCAACCCAGGCGACCACATCGACCACCAATATGCTGGAAAACTGGCAGAAGATGCCAGCAAAGACCTCACTTGCTTGAAGAAAAACTCCTGGATAGGCTACCCTACAGCAGGAAAAGCAGTGAACGTAACCAACGATGAACTGATGAATTCCGTCGCAGCTTTTGCTTGCAATGCTGTTGGGAACATCCAGGGTGGATACAAAGCCAACTGGGACGCTGCCCACAAACAATGGATCGGCAAAAACACCGCTCGAGTTACTGATATTCGCACTATTGAATGTACTGGAGTAACGCCCAATGTTAGCATTCAATCCGATAAGCCGCTCGTGCTTCGCAACAAAGCCACTGGTAAGATTTTTGAAATTGCTGGTGCCTCAACTGGTGCAGGAGCTTTCCTCCAACTGGGTACCAGAGTCACTGCCGCAACCCACCAGCAGTTTATCTTCAAAAAGACACCTGAAAATTTATGGGTGATTACTGGCCAACAAAGTGAATTGGCTTTGGATGCATACGGAGGTGGTTCTACCCCCGGCACCAGAATCTGGCAATTCCGTGTGAATGGCACCAATGCTCAAAACTGGTTGTTGGAAGCCGCAGGTGACAGTAGTTTTTTCATCAAAAACCAAAAGAGTGGTTTGTACATAGAAGGAGGACTTGCAGCGAAATCGGCTGAAGTTACCTTGCAAAACTATATAGGGGACGACAAGCAAAAATGGCAAATCGTTTCAGCAGAAAAAGCCTTCACTACCAATCCAAATGGAGAAGTAACAACGGCAGTGAAAGAAATCGTAGAAGAAAAAAGCATCTGGAAGGTTTTCCCAAATCCATTGCAATATGCCGATCAGGTCAATTTTAGCCTGGATAAAGGAAAAACCGGAGATGTAACCGTTACGTTGAGCACCATGGGTGGACAATTGCTGAGCAGTCAAACCTATCAGGCTTTGGCCGCTGGATCAACCCAACAGTTTGATTTCCCACCAATAACCCACGGCATTTACATCCTGGAGTTTGTACTTCAGACCGATGGACAACCCGAGCACAAGGTGTTTCAAATTGTGCGGTAAATAAGAAAAAGGTAGTTAAACATACTAAGGGGGAATTTACATACTGGGGTAGGGGCTGCGGCCGCTTACCCCTTTTTTTTGTTGGCTTATTTTTGAGAGAATTGGTTCACCCTTGAAATAGGTGAAATCGGAAGGAGGATTTTAAGTTTTGGGTTTTCGGCTGCTAAGGAATGGGGCAAAATGAACACTTATTTTTTTATCGCCCGTAAGTGACCGAAAACCCAAAACTTGTCTAGGCTGCATTTTGCTGCAAGAAAAAACTGGCGTCTCGTACAGTATCAATTTTTGCGGCTTGCTCCTGATTTAAGAAAACACCAAATTGAGATTCCAATTTGGCAATCAATAAATCTTTGTCAACCGAATCAAGGTATAGGTCGTCTACGAGATCAGTGTGTGGGTTGATGCGCGAGGTCGGGATGTTGAGTTCCCAGGCAATCAGTTCAATGATGCGGTCCTCGGCGATCCATTTGCTCTTTTTAGCCATTACCACAGTTCACAGTTTAGGTGATGAAATATTTGGGTTAACAGGATTGTCTGAAAGACAAAAAATAATAGATTTTGGTTTTTTTACAATCTCAAAATCGAATAAAGAACGATTCTGAGGCTGGATAGGTTGCCTGTTGGTGGTAATATTTTTGACAAATTGCGATGAAACCGCTGTAAACTGCTTTGAATTGACAATAAATAGAGATGAAATGTAAAAGAAGTTTTCACTTGCAGGAGTACGGCTAAAGTATCTTTTTCTTAGTAATTTCGGTAAGGTTCATCGGGAAAATGAAGCAATTGCTTTTTGTCTTGCTCCAATTCCAACCAATGACAAAACAGGATGCCAATCCCCGCTGCGCCTTGCATGTATCCAGTTTGGGCACTGAGATTATCCGGTTCAGTACGGTTTTCTGCCTGAATCCAGCGCAGCCCATTGGCATCAGTTGTGGAGCGATTTAAGAGATCCTGGGTATGCAACCAGGCGTAATCTTTGTACTTCTTCTTTCCCTCCATTCGGTACAAGGTCAGAAAAAATTCGGCTACCCCCGCATTGCCACAGCACTGACTTACATTGTTCCAAAATCCGGGAAGTCTCTGTTGTGGTATGGGTGATTTCAGGAGGGTATTTATCGCAGCTTTCCAGGCTTTTTCCCAGGTTTTTCGGTCTTTTTTATAAGAGTTGTACAATATGTAATACAACCTTGCGGTACCTACCGGGCCGTGGCAATATCCGTAATAAAACAGTTCCTTGCCATCGCCCTCTTCATGGTGAGGAATCAAGCCTTCCGGGTTTTTGAGGGTCTGCAAATACCGGGCTCCATTTAAGGCCGTACGCAGGTAACGCCCTTCCTCTAAAATGGCAAAGACCTCGGCGGCAAAATAAGCGATGCCTGCTGTCCCGTGTGTAAAATTGGGCATCGTTTTTTCGATTCCAGGCCCCATTCGCCACTTCCATAGATCTGTACTTACCCGCTGCCCACTGGCAACCAGCCAATTGCAGGTATTGGCAGCCATTTCCAGGTAAGTGAAGTTTTTGGTTTCCCGGTAAGCATACAATAAAAACAAACCAATGCCTGCATTCCCGGAAATGATGTCATTGACTAAACCCCAGTGGGTGATTTCTCCCCGTGAATCCGCAGCGTTGGTCAGTAATTTGAGGCAACGTTGAAATCCTTCATTGTAGCGCTCATCCTTACTCACTTTGTACAATTCCCGCAAGGTGAACCCCACCCCACTGATTCCCGAAAACAAACCTGCCATGCCCTGGGTATCATATTCACTCAATTGAGAGGGTATTTTTGACAATAAAAAATCTCCGCCTCCTTTTGCTGCGCTCAGGTATTCCGGTCGATTGGTAGCATGGTGTGCCTCCAAATAAAACAGGACAATCCCGGGAATGCCACTGTACAAATCCATGCTGATCCGCCCGTTGTTGCTTTCAGGAGCTACAGGCCAGGCACTGCCTTCAGGACTGGTTTTGAGGTGTTTACTAAGCCACAAATGGATGCGTTGAATGCTGTCGGCCATTCCACTTTGTGCGGATGCATTCAAGGTTAAAAACAGCAAGGAAATGCCGATAATACTGCTGCGAAGGCGCATTGGCTGATTTTTTTGGCAAAATAGAAAAAGAAATTAGAATCACTTCGCACTTATAACCGCATCTGGTGCAGCTTTAGTTTATCAGCAAGGATTTATTGTAAAGCAGTAATCAATTCAAAGTCTGGTTCCAATTTGGTACTCAATCTTTCAAAAATCTCGAAATACCGCATGTAGAGGTCATGGTTTTGCGCATTTGGAAGATAGGTTTCTGTAACCGGAAGATTGGAGGACGATTCGTTCAGGTTTTTGAAATAATTCATACCCGTTAGTCCGATCAAGGCCGTACCCAAGGCCACGTTGTCGACGCTGGTGTTGGCATGGATGGGCAAGCCAAAGATGTCCGTTAGGATTTGGGCAAAAAGAGGTACGCTGGCATAAGATCCGGTCAGACTAATGCTGCTGAAATTGCGGTGCTCGGCCAGCAATTTACCAATGCTGTACACCTCAAACAAAATTCCTTCTACGGTAGCCCTCAGCAAATGTTTTTGGCCATGGGTGATGTTCAACCCGAAGTAAACGCCCCGGGCATTGGCATTCCAAATGGGTGCTCGTTCCCCCAACAAATAAGGCAGGAACAATAACCCTTTGGCTCCAGCAGAAACCTGAATTGCTTCCCGCAACAATTCTTCCTTAACTTGCTCGAGATCCTGTCGGGGATCAAAACTGCCAAATTGCTGGGTAAACCAATCGAATACCACTCCTACATTATTGGTTGGACCACCGGAAATATAGTAGTCTTCAGCAAGCAGATAGTTGAAAAATCGCTGGCTTTTGTCCACCAAAATTTCTTTGCTGGCTACCCTGACCGCTCCACTTGAGGCAAGTGTTACGGTTGCTTTTTCTGCTGCAATGTTGCCGGATCCAAGTGTAGCAGAGCAGCCATCACTGGAACCGATGATCAATTTTGTAGCACTGGAAAGGCCCAAAGATTTACTGTATTCTTTTTTCAAACCAACTTCGTCAAAAAAGATGGAAACCGGAGTAGAAAGCCGATCTGGCGTAATCCCTGCAAATTCGAGTGCTTTAGTGTGCCATTTTAATTGGTGAATGTCAAACATACCCGTGGAAGAAGCAATGCTTTGGTCAAGCAGGTATTCTCCAGTCAATTGCAAGAGTACATATTCTTTTAAAGAAATAAATTTGTAAGCCTGAGCAAAGCGTTCTGGATCCTGTTGACTCATCCAGGCGATTTTGATGAGTGGAGACATGGGATGGATCGGGGTTCCTGATGCTTCGTATATTTGGGTACACTCCTGGCTGTTTTTCAACAATTTGGCTTGCTTGATGCCTCGGTTATCTGCCCAAATAATGGCATTTCCCAGAGGTCGGCCATTTTTATCTACTGCTAAAACGCTATGCATTGCCGCACAAAAACAAATCGCTTTGACTTTGAATTTTTGGGGGTGAATGACCTCATTGAGAAAATTTTTCAACACATAAAGCGTCGTGATAAAGACTTGCTCCGGGTCTTGCTCACTGTAATCTGCCTGAGGATGAAAAGTAGGATATGACCCTTTGCGCATGCCCAAAACTTGACCGGTCAGGTCAAACGCATGGATTCTGACTGATGAGGTATTGATGTCAACGGTAAGGATACATTCCATTTTTTTGATTGTTTCGGTCACAAAAATTAGGATTACTGAGGCAATTTTTTTAGTTGTCCTTTATTGCGTTTTTCGATAATCTCGTGGCGTATAACCAGTGAGTTTTTTAAATGTAGAAGAAAAATGCTGCGAGGAATAGAAACCCGTGCTCAAAGCAATATCGGTCAAACTCCGGTTGGTTTGCCTCAGCAATTTGATTGCTTCTGCTATGCGTAGATTAATCAGGTAATGCAGCGGGGAAAAACCCGTAAACCCTTTGACCTTTTCGGTAAAAGCGCTGATACCCAATCCAACCAGGCCAGCCATTTCTTCTACGGTCCAGGCATGATTCAGGTTTTCGCGGAGGGTCTGTTCCAATTTCAAGAAAATTTGAGGAAAATCTCTCCGAAAATTCTCTGTTTTGCTCAGGTGGCGTACTGTACTGATGAATAATTCATCCAGTAAGTGATTGACCCGGGTGCGATAGCCCATTTCTTGCTGCAACAATTCATGTTCAATTTCTTGAAAAATACCGGCAGCAACGGTAAATTTGGCTAAAACCGGGTTTTGGTTCATGGTGATAATTTTTCCCATCACCCGTTGATCGGACTCAGGGATATTGCTCCAGTTTCCCAATTGCAAAGCCCCTGATGCTTCAAAGATGTTGAGTTGCAATTCTATCCAGGTCAATGCGCCAATCTCCAGAATGCCTTTAGGGCTTCCCATTTTCTGCCAGGGAAACACCAAAAAAACATCACCTGGATAAAGGGTGTAACCTTGTCCATTAATGTTCCAATCGTATTTTCCCTCGGAGATCAAGCCAACCCTGATGCCTGTTTTGCTTGAAACCTCAAAAGAATTGAGCTGCACGTGCTGAACCTTCAATTTGGCCCATTCAGTTATGTGTGGAAAATCCTGAAGAAGGTCAGTCGTACCCTGTTGAAGTATCAATCGATTCATTGGCAGTGCGGCAAGTGTTCAATCAAACGTCCTTCCCAACAAAAATAAGTTAATCTACTAAAAAAAAAGTACAAAATTCGCCACCAAGCTTTATTGGAAGTTATAAAATTCTGAAACCGCCACCTTTGTAATGGTCTTTTCTAATCTCTAAAAAAACCTAATCAATCGGATCATGGGAAAAAATCAACTCATTGGGCACCTGCTAGCGATCAGCTTTCCTAGAGGTGCATTGCTTGCCGGCTTATTTTTATTTTTCTCTACCTTAGTAATGGCACAACAAATATCTGGAACAGTACTGGACAATTCTGGTCAGGGTATCCCTGGTGTACTTATCCTGGTGAAAGGGACTACCCGGGGTGTTGTTTCGGAACTTGATGGAAAATTCGCCATTGCGGCACGACCTAGCGATTCACTGAGTTTCAGTTCAACCGGGTTCAATACCATTACTGAACTTGTAGGCAACCGCACGCAAATTTCCGTTACGATGGTCGAAGCCATCATGGAATTGAAAGAGATGGTGGTTACTGCCCTGGGTATCCGCAAAGAAGCCAAAAAATTGGGGTACGCGACCACTACAGTGAGCGGCGATGCCCTTGCTGAAAACCGATCAGCGAACTTCATCAATACCCTGCAAGGCAAAGTTGCCGGGGTAAACATTTCCGGCTTGGGTACAGGGCCTGGTGGCACTTCCAAAATTCGGATCAGAGGCCAATCTTCCATCTCCGGTCAAAACAATCCGCTGATTGTAGTCAACGGCGTCCCGATCGACAACACCAACTTTGGTACCAACCCCGGAAACGCAGCTGCCGACAACTCGATTGGCGTACGTGGTGGCGGAAACACTTCTGATGGGGGCGATGGACTTTCCAGTATCAACCCGGATGACATCGAGAGCCTTACTGTACTGAAGGGTGCAACTGCTGCGGCGCTTTATGGATCTCGCGCCAAAGATGGGGTGATCATGATCACCACCAAAACCCGAGGCAAAAGCAAGGGTATTGGGGTGAGTTTCAACTCCAATTACACCAACGAAACGCCACTAGATTTCACCGATTACCAATACGTATACGGTCAAGGTGAAAACGGGGCACGTCCAACTGCACCAAACCCCACTTCCGGGCAATGGTCTTTTGGTGAAAAATTCCAGCCTGGCATGACCCAGGTTTTGTTTGATGGCGTTACCGTACCTTACGAACCTCAATTTGATCGCATTCGGAAGTTTTTCCAAAATGGATCCAACCTGACCAATACCATCTCCCTATCTGCTGCCAATGAAAAAGGAGGCTTCAACCTTTCCTTTGCCAATATGGACAACCAGGGGATCGTTCCCAACAACAAATTCAACCGCAAGACCATCAACCTGGGTTTTGCTTATGATTTGTCGAGCAAACTGAGCTTTTCTGGAAACATCAACTACTCCAACGAATACAACCAGAATCCACCCAACATCGCCAATCAGGACAACTCAATCCCTACTGCTCTTTACAACATGGCCAACTCCATGCCCCTGGATCTCCTGGATCAGAAAAAATACGATGCAGCAGGAAACGAGTTTGTGTATTCTCGTTTTAGAAACCGTACCAATCCTTACTGGGTTTTGGCGGAGCAATTTCAGAACATTAACCGGGATCGCTTATTCGGCAATATCTCGGTAAAGTATAACCTTACGCCCTGGTTGTTTATCCAAGGTCGGGTTGGTCAGGATTACTGGTCAAGAGATCAGGATTTCAACAATTTCCCTACCGGACATGCCTCTATAGCCAATGCTCCAGCAGGTTTTGTCAATGGGGTTTACACCCAGGAATCCCGCAGATTCCGCGAAACCAATATGGATGTGTTGCTTTCTGGTAGCCGCAAATTTGGCAATTTTGGCCTGGATTTCAACGTAGGTGGCAACCAGATGTACCGCCGCTCAGATCTCAACTCCGTTCAGGTGACCGATTTTGTTGTTCGTGATTTATACACGGTAATGAATGGCCGGGTGAAAGACCCCATCTATGGCTTGTCCGAACGGGCAGTAAACTCTGTTTATGGCTCTGCAGAATTCTCTTACAAAAGCTTTTTGTACCTCAACGTTACTGCCCGCAACGATTGGTTCTCTACCCTTTCTGCCGAGAATCGGAGCATTTCTTATCCTTCTGTATCAGGTAGCTATGTCTTTTCTGAGTCTTTTGGCACCCTGCCAAAATGGTTGAAATTTGGCAAACTTAGAGCTGCTTATGCGGAAGTGGGTAGTGATACCGACGTGTCGCCTTACGCCAACAACCTTTTTTATGGCATCAACGCCAACTTGTACCCCAACCCTTCGGGTGCAGCTCAGCCAGTTGGGGGTTCTCAAGGCAATACCTTGCCCAATGCAGGTTTGCGCCCAATGAGAGCAACCGAGGCAGAAATTGGTCTGGAGTTGAAAATGTTTGACAACCGCGTTTCTTTGGATGCAGCGGTTTATCAAAAAATCACCAACGACCAGATCGTATCGGCCCAGGTTTCAGATGCATCTGGTTTCACCAATACCTTGATCAACAGCGGAAAAAGCCGCAACAATGGAGTAGAAGTGCTGTTGGGCTTGGTGCCGATCAGAACCACCAACTTCCGCTGGGATTTCAGTCTCAACGGTTCTTACAACATCACCAAAGTATTGAGCTTGTTGACGGATAAAGCTGGCGAAAGAATTACTGTTGGTACGCACGTGTTCAACGGTGAATTGCGCCAGATAGTAGGTCAGGAAATGGGTCAAATCTATGGTTTTGGATACCGAAGAGATGCCCAGGGACGACAGATTTTTGGCGCCAATGGCATTCCGTTGAGAACCACTGATTTGATTTCCTATGGCTCTGCACTGCCAAAGTGGGTGGGTGGTTTCAATAACGCATTCACTTACAAAAACCTGAGCGTTTCCTTCCTGATCGATTTCAAATTGGGCAACATGATGCTATCTGGCACCAACTTCAACGCCTATCGCCATGGTTTGCACAAAGCAACCTTGGTTGGTCGTGATGGAGGTGTAGTAGGGGTTGGCGTCAACGAAAAAGGAGAGACCAATACCGTAAAAGCCAATGTCCAGGATTATTGGTCAGTAGTAAGATCACTTGCGTTGATTGAACCAGTAGTTTACAACGGTGGCTTTTGGAAATTGCGGCAGATCACCGCGAGTTATGATTTCACCAAGCACCTTGGAGCAAATTTCCCGGTCAAATCGCTCAAGTTGAGTTTTGTAGCCAACAACGTCCTCTTACTCAAAAAATGGGTGGACAACATTGATCCAGAAACTTTTGGTTACAGTTCTGACAACCTGGTTGGCATGGAATCTACTGGATTGCCCAGCACCAGAAGTTTGGGTTTCAACCTCAATGTTAAATTCTAAAAGATCTGAACATGAAAAAGAGTTTTCAATATATTCTCCTATCCTTGGCACTACTGACCGTTGTGGCCTGTGACAAAGGTTTTGATGACCTGAACATCAACCAAACGGCTGCTACCAGCATTAATCCAGTTTTTTCACTCAATAATTCGGTCATTGCAGCCTCGTTTGTATCGGGTACTGTTCAAAACGAAATTGGGATCGTGCAGCAAATGGTGTCCCCTAACTCAGGGGTACTCACTGGTGCCAATTTCAATCAGGACAACCGGGATGGTACCCAACAAAACTGGCAGCGGTATTACCGCAACGTCATCCGTTTCACCGCAGATGTGATCAATGCCACCAAAGATCAGCCTACCCGCAGCAATTTGTACAACATGGCGCGGATTTGGCAAGCCAATGCATTCATCGTGGTCAGCGATTCCTATGGAGATGTGCCTTATACAGAAGCGGGTAAAGGTTACATTGCTCAGGTTTTGTTGCCCAAATACGATGCTCAACAGGCCATTTATGCGGCAATCATCAAAGAATTGACGGAGGCTACTGCTGCACTGGATGCAGCCAAAACCGTTGAATCAGCCGATGTTTTGTATGGTGGCAACATTACCCAATGGAAAAAATTGGGCAATTCGTTGTTGCTCCGCGCAGGGATGCGCCTGACCAAGGTAGATCCTGCACTGGCTCAAGCAACAGTTCAAAAAGCAGTTCAAGGCCCTTTAATGGATGCGAATACAGACAATTGCGTGATTCGTCACGACGCAAACTATGTCAATGGCATTGGGCAAATGCTCAACTCTACAGAGGCCAATAACTTTTACCTGGCTGCGCCTTTTGTCAATCAGTTGAAAAGCACTGCAGATCCTCGTTTGAGTGCCATTGCCGTTCGCTATGTAGGCGCCAAATCTGGCCCAGAGCAAACTGCGGCCAAGGCCAAAACCGATGCGGCTTCCCAAATTGGCATGCCCTTTGGTTTCGACAACAGCACCATCACCGTGCAGGCGGCTAAAGACGGCTTGGCCAGTTTTTACGATTACACCCAAGCTGACCGTACCCGGGTTGTTAAGAACACGGCTCCGATGTTTCTGGTAACTGCCGCCCAAACCCAACTTCTCTTGGCAGAAGCCATTCAACGGGGTTGGGCTACTGGAACCATAGCCACGGTTTTCCAAAAAGGAATTCGCTTGCACATGGAGCAAATGGCGCTGTATGATGCAAAATCTGCCATCGCTGCGGCGGATATTGATACCTACTTGGCGGCCACTGCATTCGACCCAGGTAAGGCACTGGAGCAAATCAATACTCAATACTGGATTGCTTCATTTTTGAATGGCCCTGAGGCATTTGCCAATTTCCGCAGAAGTGGATTTCCCAAACTTTCACCAAATCCGTTTCCAGGGAAAGCCATCAAAGGCAATTTCATCAATCGGTTGACTTACCCCAACTCGGAAATTTCTGTCAACAAAACCAATGTAGATCAAGCCATTGCACGCCAAGGCGCCGATGATTTGGACACCAAAGTATGGTGGGATAAATAAACAAACAAAAAATTCTGCAAGGGAGGCTATTCGGTAAGCGTTGATTTTTTTCAACCAGAATAGCCTCTTCTTTTCTCAACTCTGATAACTTTGCCGCGCATTTCTCCAAATGGCCAATTTTTGCCGCTTTAACTTCGGAGAACCCGTAACAACAAAAGATGATCCCTTATTACGTTGGCATAGACATCGGGACTACGGCAACCAAGGCAGTGGTTTTTTCTCCTGAAGGGCAACTGTTGTTTCAGGTGAGCCGAGAATATGAAATGCACCATCCGCATCCAAATTGGAGCATTCAAAAACCAGCGGAGTTGTTGCAAGCAGTGCTGGATTGTATACATGAGGTTACCCAGCAGTTTCAACCAGAATTTATTGCCTTTAGTGCGGCCATGCACAGCCTGATTTTGGTAGACAAAGCTGGTCAACCGCTAACCGATTGCATTCTTTGGGCCGACAACCGGGCGAATGCACAAGCGGAATGTTTACAGCATTCACCCCGAGGATTGGCCATTTATCAAAAGACAGGAATTCCCATCCATTCCTTTAGTCCATTGACCAAACTCCTCTGGTTCAAGGAAAAAGAGCAGGCTGTATTCAAGCGTACCTACAAGTTTATCAGTGCCAAAGAATACATCTGGCATCACCTCACCGGACACTACCAGGTTGATTCTTCGATGGCTTCTGGTACAGGCCTCATGAATTTGACTACGCTTCAGTGGGAACCAGAGATCCTGGATTATCTGGATATTCGGGCAGATCAACTCTCTACAATCGTATCCCCTTTGTTCCACGCATCTGGCATCCGGCATCAGCAAAACTATGTAATCGGTGCCGGCGATGGCCCTTTGGCTAGCCTTGGAACCGGGGCGATGGCCGCAGATAAACTGGCGCTTACAATTGGCACCAGTGGGGCCATTCGGCTACCCGTCAACCATCCTACGGTTGACCCACTTATGCGTACGCAGTGCTATCATTTGGTGGAAGACCAATACTTGAGTTTGGGGGCGATTAACAATGGTGCGGTAGTACTGCAATGGCTAAAGGAAAGCGTGCTGCGTACTGATGCTTCCTTTGAAGATTTGTTTGTACAAGCAGGGGATATTCCTGCAGGTTCTGATGGTTTACTATTTGTACCTTACCTATTGGGTGAACGAGCCCCAATCTGGGATGCCTCCGCGAAAGGAGCTATCCTCGGAATTACCATCAACCACCATCAAGCCCATTTTGTGCGTGCCACTTTGGAAGGCATTGTAATGGGGCTGCGGCATATTGCAGAGGTATTGCTCCCGTCTCCAGCAGAACGCAGTAAAATTGAGATTCGGGTTAGTGGCGGTTTTGCCAAAAGTGATTTGTGGCTCCAAATTGTAGCCGATGTGTTTCAAATGCCTGTCGCGCTTTCTCAAACAGTGGAGGGTTCTGCCTGGGGAGCAGTGCTGATTGGATTCAAAGCATTGGGAATAAAACACAAAGAGCCCGATGGCGAAGAGCAAGTCTTTTCCCCCAATCGGAACAATGCCCAGGTCTACGCGGAGGTATTCGAAAAATTCAAACAGGTTTATCCTTTGCTCAATCAGCTTGGTCAAAAGCATATTTAAACCCGGAATCCCCAAACTATTTTCACAATAATCATGCAGTTGCCAACGCTGGCGCACTCAAAGGTGCCACATAACGTTGCACATCCTCTTCACTAATTGTTTGTCCACCCAGGATGACCAGGCGCTCCACCACGTTGCGCAATTCCCGGATGTTTCCTGTCCAGTTCAATGCTTGTAGATGGGTAATTGCTTCCTCGCTGATGCCTTTGATGGGCATGCCATACTCTGTACAAACCATGTTCAAAAAATGTTCTACCAAAAGAGGAATGTCTTCGCGCCGATCATTGAGCGCGGGTACATCGATGATGATGACCGCCAAGCGGTGGTAAAGGTCTTCTCTAAAGTTTCCTACAGCGATCTCTCTCCGCAAATCTTTGTTCGTAGCGGCAACTACCCGCACATTGACCAGGATTTCCTTCTCCCCTCCTACCCTGGTGATGCGGTTTTCTTGTAATGCACGCAATACTTTGGCTTGGGCAGAAAGGCTCATGTCACCAATTTCATCCAGGAACAGCGTTCCACCATTGGCTTGTTCAAATTTGCCAAGTTTTTGCTTGTGCGCCGAAGTAAACGAGCCTTTCTCGTGGCCAAACAATTCACTTTCAATTAATTCCGAAGGAATAGCCGCGCAATTCACTTCTATAATGGGCGCTGCAGCGCGACTGCTGAGTTCGTGCATCCAACGGGCCACCAGTTCTTTTCCTGTACCGTTGGGGCCTGTTACCAAAACGCGGGCTTCAGTAGGCGCAACGCGCTCGATGGTATCCTTGATGAATTGAATTCGGGAAGAAGTTCCGATGATTTCCTGCACTTGCCGACCAGCTACTTTTCGGCGCAAGGTTTTGGTTTCAACAACCAGGCTGGATTTGTCCAATGCATTGCGCAAAGTAATCAACAGGCGGTTGAGGTCTGGTGGCTTGCTGATAAAATCGAAAGCGCCACGTTTTACCGCTTCTACTGCAGTATCGATGGTGGCGTGCCCAGATATCATGATGACGGGAGTATCCGGCGCCACTTCTTGCAGGCGTTCCAGGGTTTCCATACCATCAAGATTGGGCATCTTGATGTCCATCAGTATTGCATCAAAGGATTGCTCCTTGAGCTTGGCCAAACAATCCATGCCGTCCACAGCTTCGCTTACCTTGAATTTTTCAAACTCAAGGATTTCGCGCAAAGCCCTGCGGATGCTGGCCTCATCGTCTACAATCAGTATTTGGGTCATTAGTGAACTACTGGTTTTTGATCAAAAACGTTTTCAATTGGTCATTACGAGTTTTTGAAAAAAAGGTTACGTGAACCTTGAAAAAATTAAAAAAAATGGGCATCTCCATCAATTTTAGACTCATCTGACCCGCGGGGGCATAAATTTCCCCAATTCTTTTCAACTAAATTTAAACGAACGTTTTGCAATATGCCACAATCACTTATCTTTGCAGCCAATTTCTTCAAAAAGCAATTAAAATTCGTTCATCATGTTTGCAATCGTAACGATAGCTGGTCAACAATTCAAAGTTGAGGAAGGGCAGGAGCTCTTCGTCCACCAGCTAGACGCAAGTGCAGGCGACGGAGTATCTTTTGATCAGGTTCAACTGATTGAGAAAAACGGCGCAGTGCAGATTGGCAAGCCTTTCGTTGGCGATGCCAAGGTCAGTGCAACAGTAATAGGCCACCAAAAAGGTGATAAAGTGGTCGTTTTCAAAAAGAAAAGACGCAAGGGATACCGGGTTAAAAACGGTCACCGTCAGTCTTTCACCAAAATCAAAATTGACAGCATCGCTGGTTAAACCAACAAAAAAGTAAAAAGTCATGGCACATAAGAAAGGCGTCGGTAGTTCCGATAACGGCCGGGACAGTAACAGTAAACGCCTGGGCGTGAAATTGTTCGGAGGCCAGTATGCTAAGGCAGGAAATATCCTAATTCGCCAACGTGGAACCAAGTTTCACCCAGGTGACAATGTATACATGGGCAAAGATTTTACATTGCATGCCCAAATTGCAGGTACGGTTGTTTTCTCCAGATCTAAAAAAGATCGTACTTTCGTGAGCATCCTTCCATGGGAAAACGCTGTTGCTACAACACCTGCACAAATAGCAGAAACTCAAGTAGTAGTGGAAGAAGTGGTGGATGTAGTGAGCAATGTTGTTGAAGAAACACCTGTGGTAGTTGAAGCAGTTGAAGCAGTTGAAGCAGCCGAAAAGCCTGCAAAAACGACCAAATCAACTTCCATTACTTTGCCTAGCGGCAAAAAAGTGAAGCAGGATGATTTGAAATTGGTTGAAGGCATCGGTCCTAAAATCGAAGAGCTGATGCACGCTGCGGGTATCACTACCTGGGCCCAATTGGCTGCGGCACCCAACGAAACCCTTGAAGCGATTTTGGACGAGGCTGGTCCTCGTTTCCGCATCCACGATCCTGCTACCTGGAGCAAACAAGCTGCAATGGCTGATGCTGCACAGTGGGAAGAACTGGAAGCTTACCAGGATCACCTCAAAGGTGGCAAAGAGGCGGAGTAATCCTCCCATCAACACGTTTAGTTTTCATAGCTTTATATTTTGGGCCCTGCTTCGTTGAGAAGCAGGGCTTTTCTTGTTGGGTTGAACAGCTTTCACAATGTACCCCATTGCTGAAGGCGTGCTCCATGTCGTATTGAAGCACCGCAGGCATCAACAATTCTAAAACTCAAACACATACTCTCCAGACCCCACCTCCACTTCAACCCCTTTTGCAGTTGTTTTCGCATTAGATGCCGGATAAAACCAGGAAGGGTAAGTTTCCTGAAACAAGAGATCGTAGGCCACATTGGTATGCCCATTTTCTGAGAGTACATGACAAAGATAAGGAGTACCCAGAAAACCCGTAGACAAGTGATTTCCGCGCGATTTAATGTCTTTGACCAACTGAGTCGGGGTTTGCTGGCATCCAGCGGCATAGGGTTGACCAAGTGTTCACAAGTAAGGTCATTTACCATGACTTGGCCATTGCCTGACAGGCTAAGCCCAAGAAAAAGAAAAAGAATGAAGATTTAGAGCGATCTCATGACTGAATTTGGTTTGGTAAGTAGTTGAACCTTATTAAATGCTTTGAATTAGTTTTGCCATTCGAAAATAAGCAATAGCGATATGGATTTCATTTATGTGTTTGAGCTACTGGGCACCTTCGTTTTTGCCATCAGTGGTATGGCCAGCGCTGCCGAAAAGAAGTTTGACCTTTTTGGCGGAGCGGTTATTGGCTGGGCTACGGCAGTAGGTGGTGGCACCATCCGCGATTTGCTCATTGGGCGGCTACCCGTTGGTTGGATGCGCGACACCAATTTCCTTTTCGCTATCCTCGCTGCCATTCCGGTGGTTTATTTTTTCCGCAAAACGATCCTGCGTTTTCCGCGCACGTTTTTGTGGTTTGACAGTTTGGGGATTGGTTTGTTTACCGTTTTAGGTCTGGAAAAAACCCTGGCATTGGGGCTTGATCCGGCCATTGCAGTGGTCATGGGTGCAGTTTCAGCAACCTTTGGCGGGGTACTCCGCGACTTATTGTGCAACGAAGTACCCCAGGTTTTTCGGCGCGAAACGGAACTCTACGCTACCGTGTGTTTATTGGGTGGGTTACTGTATGTTTTGCTGGGTACTTTTCAGCTCGATTTCCGCTGGAAAATGTCGATCACCATTGTGGTCGTATTCGGCCTCCGCCAGTTGTCGGTTCGCTATGGCTGGCGTTTGCCCGCGATTAAATAATCAAAGCTGGCTGCCCATCCCGATCAGTACCGTGGAAAAAACGATCAGGAAAAGCCCCAAATAGACCACCCGAAAGGTTCTTTTGCTAGATCCCTTCCATTCGTGTAGCAACAATCCCCACAAAGTACTGAAGGTGATGATGAAGGCCATGTGCATGGTCCAACCCGAAAAGCGCATCGAGAGCGGCAAGTAATTGTCGCCCATGCCGTAAAAGAAAAACTGGAAATACCAGGTAGTCCCCGCCAGAATGGCCCAGGAGTAATTGTTCAGCAGTGGTGATTTGGCATTGGTGTAATCGCCAAATGACTTATTGCGGAAATTGAGGATCATGCACCAGATGAAGTTGGTGGTAAATCCGCCCAGGAGCAACACGGGATAAATCGCATTGTTTTGCCACAATGGATTCGTTCCCAGTTCGATGGCTTTTTCTGCAATAGGACGCCCAGCACTAAGGGCGAAGGCAAAACAAGCACTCAAAATGCCCGAGATGGTGGCGATGATCAAACCTTTGCGCAAGCTAAATTCCGCTACCGCAGCCTTTTGAGCAGCTTCATCCAGTTCCTTTTCTTTCATGATCCCGGCTCTACCGCATACGGCAATGCCAATCAGACAAAGGGCGACCCCAGCCAGGGCAAAATTTCCGGCACGTGTAGTGAGCAATTCGTTGAAAGTACCCTCCCAAAGTGGCGGAATCAAGGTGCCAAAAGCAGAGCAAAAACCCAAAGCCACCGCCATGCCCAAGGAAATTCCCAGGTAGCGCATGGTGAGCCCAAAAGTAAGACCACCAATGCCCCACAATACGCCAAAAAAGTACGTCCAGAACAATACCGATGGAGAACTGGAAGCAATGCTGGGGAACAAACCTTTGACGGTGAGTGCACCCATGACCAAGGGTACAATGATCCAGGAGGCAAAGCCGCCTACGATCCAGGCGCTTTCCCATGACCAACCTTTTACTCTGCGAAATGGCAGGTAAAAACTGCCCGAAGCGAATCCGCCCAGGGCGTGAAAAAATACTCCTAAAAATGCGTTCATCTGATTGTAGGTTTAAGGTAGAGAAGCGATGTATTGCATCTCTGCTATGTAAACAAAGGCATTGATTGCCCGGTAGCTTGTCCATTTTTCAAATGCATCAGTGCGCCCAAAGCGGTAGCCTGGTGAAACTCCAATGCCTCGATGGTTTTGTCGGGAAAATTTTCCGCCAACAACTGCATGAAGATAGGATTTTGTGCAAAACCACCATCAACAAAAAACTTGAGCACGCCGTTGTCCACCAGTTGAATGGATTGATGCAACAAATCCATCAACCCGTGCATCAGGCTGTAATAGGCGCTGATTGCATCGGGACAGGCGCTGAAATCCCAGTTGGAATTTTGGATACCAGGAACGGGCCCCGTGCCTTGCATGCAGGCCGGAACAAATCCTGGATGAGTAGCGACCGCTTCTTTCCCGCTGAGTTTTTTGTAAAAATCAACACTTACCCCGTAGTGTTTGGCGATGCGATCTACCTGGTGATCGTGCTCGCGACCAAAAAACACCCGAGAAGCTTTGACCCCATTTCCCCGGGTAGTGAGGTAGGCCAAACAATCACGCCGCAATGCCTCCTCGCTCAAAGGCGCATCGAAGAATGGATTCAGGTTGATGCACCAGGTTCCAGTAGACAAAAGCAAAAACGGTTCTTTCTCCTGAAGCAGGTAAGGCAATAAAGCTGCCGAACTATCGTGCAAACCTGCTCCCACCAGCATTCCATCAATTACAGTCGCAATTGGATCTTTGGTGATGGGAGCCATTTTTTCTTCTACCCCCCAACGCTTGACCCAGGGATGGTAGCTGTTGGCCTGAAAATCCCACAATGCGGTATGGCAGCCGATGGAAGTGTAATCACTAAATTTTTCTCCTGAAATCAAATAGGACAAGTACTGCGGCAAATGCAGCGAGGTTTTGATCTCCTCAAACACGTCAGGGTGGTGATTGGCCAACCAGAAGAGTTGTAAGCCCGAGTTGAGCATCCCCATCGAAGGGGAACAAGTGAGCGCCGCAAATGCCTCTGGCGATTGGCCGTCATGGGCAACAACGTCGGCCACAAAGGCTTCCTGCAATTCTGCTGGAAAAGCTTTGAGGTAGTTGTACAAAGGAGGGATGGCCTGACCATTTTCATCCAGGTGGACAAAACTGGCACCGTAGCCGCTGAAATTCACCCCTTTGAGTACCAAATCACTGCGCGAACGCAGGTTCTCCCAATGATTGAGCAACCAGGAGTTGATTTGCAGCAAGTCATCACAAGGAAATCCATCGGCGTCATGCGTTTCTGCAATGGCATGACTGTGCTCTTCGATGGGTTGGAATGCCTCATCAAAAAGCAGCAGTTTTTTATTGGTTTTCCCAACATCAAAAATTGCAAAAGCAACTGTTTTCATAAGCCAGTAGCGGTACTGAATTTTCCTCTTTTTTCAATCAAATCTGCCCGAACCTGGGCAGAACGGAACAGCCCAATCGGATCAATGGCGCCGCCATCCAGGCGCATGGCCTCGGCTACCAGCGGGCGCACATCGGTCAGGAAGGCATCACGCAAGATTTCTTCGGCTTTTACCACGTCGTTGTCTTCCTGTGCCTGGCTGAGCGCAACGCGGTCTACCAAAAGCGCACGGGCGTAGGCAGACAAAATTCCGTTGACCGATTGCAGCAAGTCTTCGATGGGGTCTTTGGTATTGTGGCTGGCGTCGATCATCCAGGCAATGTCTGGATTCTTTACCGCAGGGTCGCTCATGCCATCCACCAGTTCGTTGAAGATCAAGAACAATTGGAAAGGCTTGATGCTGCCCGTGGTGAGGTCGTCGTCGCCGTACATGGATCCGTTGAAGTGGAAGCCACCCAAACGGCCAAAGTGCATCAACCTGCCTACAATTTGCTCGATGTTGGTGTTGGGCAGGTGGTGTCCCAGATCGACCAGTACCTGCGCGTTTTTGCCAATCGACTGGCAGAAAGAATAAGAGGTACCCCAATCCGGGATGATCATGGAGTAAAAATTGGGCTCATATGGCTTGTATTCGATGAGCATCGTCCAGTCTTCGGGCATCGCCTGATAGATGGCGGTCAAAGACTCCGCCGAACGTTGATATGCCCGGCGAAAATGGTGCTGCCCGGGGAAGTTGGATCCATCCGCCAACCAAACGGTAAGGGTTTTGGAATCGAGTTGTTTGCCGTATTCCACACACTGGATGTTGTGTTCGATGGCTTGTTGGCGCACTGTGCTTTCGGTATGGCAAAGCGAACCAAATTTGTAGCTGTGCAGCTGGTCTTTTTGATCCTGGAAGGTATTGGAATTGACCGAATCGATGGTCAAACCGTGGTGATGGAGCAATTGTTTGAGTGCAAGCACGTCTTTGGGGATATCCCAGGGAATGTGGAGGGAAATCGAATTGGCCGAGCGGTTGAGCTGATGAATCAAACCCACGTCCTCGATTTTCTCTTCCAGGTTGCTGGGTTCGCCCCCGATGCTGAAGCGCCCAAAGCGGGTACCGCCGGAGCCCAGGGCCCAACTGGGGATGGCAATTTGGAAAGCGCGGATTTGGGCAATGATTTGGCCAGGGTTGACGCCTTGCCGTTCCAGTGCGCCTTGGATAAAGTTTAACCGGGTTTCATGCTCAGGCAAATGAGCCTGGTTATGGTATTGAATTTGTTCTGGTGCGATCATGGACTTGCAGGTTGAAAAACTAGAATTGTTGATGACTTATACCTCAAATATAAGCTTTACAAATTAAATCATTGACTTTGGGAACGCTGTCCTGTGCTCTCCTGTTGAAGATTTGTTCAGGGCGGATATTTTTGAGCAAAGGATATTTTCCCTAAATTGCACCAAGTTACACAACCCATAAATTTCCCAGTTTAAAACAACCCATTCTTTATGTACGGATATTACACCCCCGTTTTGTTGCTACAAGCTTTCTGTTTGTACCACGCCTACCGCCAAAACAATCTTCAGCGCTGGCTTTGGCTGATCGTTTTCATTCCGGTGATCGGATGCCTGATTTATTTGTATGACAATTTTGGCACGCGGATCAATGTGGGCGATGTCCAGGAAGGGATGAAGGCCGCGATCGACAGCAATTATAAGACCAGCAAACTAGAGAAAGAAATCAAATATGCACCTACGGTTAAAAACAAGGTGAGACTGGCGGACGCTTACATGGGCAATAACCGCATTCAAGAAGCCCTGGATTTGTACAAATCTTGCTTGAATGGCTTGTTCGCCTCTGACACTGATCTGATTAGAAAACTGGTTAAGGCCAGTTATTTGGTCAAAGATTACCACGCTGCTGTGCAATACGGCCAACAACTAAAAGATGAAAATATCTTCCGCAACTCGGATGAAAGAGTAGCCTTTTCCTGGTCTTTGTATTTTCTGGGCCAAATTACCGATGCAGAAAACAACTTCAAAGACATGGACGCTCAGTTTTCCAATTTTCCGCACCGTTTTGAATACGCCAAGTTTTTGCTAGACAACAAACGCCCCGATGAGGCGAAAGCCAAATTGGCCGAACTCCTGGATGAAATCGAGCACATGGATGCTTTTGAACAACGGCAAAAAAGACCAATCCAGCGCAACATCAAGCAGTTGTACAGCGAGATAAAGGTTTGAATAAAACAAGAGACCGGAAATGCTTTTTTACTCCAACTTGATCGCAATCACCTCCCTTGTGCCCCGGTGCATGCCGTACAACACATTTTTTTGATACCGATCAATGGCAAAGCCTTGTCCCTGGAAAGGTACCGGAATTGTTTTGACCCATTCCAACACGTAGCTGATCGTGGGGATGCGCAAGATGTACAGCTCCAAATCGTGGTGCGGGCTGCAATACAACAAGCCATCTTCCCGAAAAGTGCCACCTGAAAGATTCATCGGGCGGATGCGCTCCACCAGTGTTTGGGGCAGCATCCAGCCTGCAGTGCGCCGCCATTCAGAATCGAATTGCACCAGGGAGCTGTACTGTACGCCTCGGCCAGGCTCGCCGCCTTCGTTTTCGTACTGCGAAAAATAGGCATACCAATGTCCCTGGTACCAGTCTACCCAGGTGCAAGAACCTTCGTAGATGCCAAAACTTTGGCTGCCGATGTGTTGGAGGGTTTTGGTATCAAAAATCTCGACTGAGCTGGCCATGGGTTTTTCCGGGTAGGAAGAGTTGGTGCAATACAACTTGCCGTTGAGTACCACCCCACTGTTGAGGTGTTTGAGCGGGCCTTTCCAGGTAGCTACACTGTCCTTGGTAGATTTGCGGTATTTGACAATCTGTGAATTGGAAATGGCGTAAAAATGGAGGCTATCTACCGCCACCGCCTGGGTAGCATGGCGCGACTTTAGGCGAAAAAGCTCGGTCACCGTTTGGGCAGTTCCCGAAACACAAACGAACCAGATCAAACAAAGGGAAAAAGAAATTTTCATGGCGCAGTTAGCTTGAGGTTGAACCGTATTAAAGGTAAACAAGCAGCAAGAATAAACCATCAGTATTAATCCAGCGTCGCTTTTAGGTTAAACTTTTGGGAAATAAACAAGGGTGACTTCAGTTTCAAAAAGTTCATTTTTCCAGCAGACTTAATGCAATCTTAACGCTACAGCGTCACGGAGATTCAAACGTTTACATACTGCGATGTACAAAGGTTTAGCTGTTAGCATTTTTTGAATTTGCAATGTTGCAATGGGTAAATGGATGTAAATTTTAATTAAAGAGGATTGGTCACTATTGGCCGAATTCAGACCCAAATCTTAATGAAAGCCTTACAATTTCTTATTCACTTCAAGGGAAGCGCAGCCTTTTATCCCTTCTAAATTTGCGCTTTACATCCCAAAGAGCACAATTCATCTTTAAGATTTCTAAATAAACCAACCTTTATGAAACTTGCACTCAATGAGCGTCGAAGCTTTACTGCACAGGTTATTGCCCTGTGGAGCCTGGCGATGCTCTCCGTTTTGGGCTTAAGCCTGAGCAACCCAATTTTTGCGAGCAGCCCTTTTTCTGCTACCACAACAGTAATGGTAGACGGTGAAATCAAAGGAAAAGTAACGGCTGATTCTGGTGAACCACTGATCGGTGCTTCCATCAAGGTAAAAGGAACCGATAAAGGTACCGTTACCGATATCGATGGCAACTTTAACCTGACTGTTACAGTTGGAGAGCCTGTTACCTTGATCATCTCTTATGTAGGTTACGAAGAGCAAATCATCAAAGATTTTGTTGCTACTCAAAGCAGCAACAACCTGACCATTGGCTTGAAGGCAACTTCTACCAACCTGGGTACCATGGTAGTTACTGGTTACGGAACCAGAGCAAAACGCGATTTGACTGGTTCGGTTGCCTCTGTACAGGCGAAGGACATCAAAGAACAAGCGGTAACTTCTTTCGACCAGGCTTTGGTGGGTAAGATGGCCGGAGTAAATGTCATTCAAACCAGTGGAGCTCCCGGTGGCAACGTCTCTATCCGCATCCGTGGCGTAAGCTCGATTAGTGCAGGCAACAACCCCTTGTTTGTAATCGACGGCATTCCGGTAACCAATGATACCCGTTCGGCATCAAGTGGGGTAAACAGCTACGAACAGCCCTTCAACCCCCTGGCTTCACTGAACCCTAGCGACATCGAATCCATCGACGTATTGAAAGATGCGGCTTCTGCTGCCATCTATGGTTCCAGAGGTTCAGGTGGCGTGGTGTTGATCACCACCAAAAAAGGAAAATCAGGTAAGCTCAGAATCAACTACGATGGCAGCTACGGCCTACAGGAAGTCAACAAAAAAGTAGATTTGTTGGACGCCTACGAATACGCTCAAGTAGTTTACGACGGCCACAACAACGCCTATTTCGATGCGGTGCCTACGGGCAAACCAACGGACCCCAACAGCGTTCGACCTACCAACCCTGCCTTGCGCGTTCCTCCACAAATTCTGCCTTACCTGGCTGGTCAACAAGGTTTGACCAATACCGATTGGCAGGACGAAATTTTCCGCCAGGCACCGATGCAAAGCCACACTTTGAGTGTGAGTGGAGGTACAGAAAACATCACCTTCCTGTTTTCGGGTAGCTACCTGAATCAGGACGGGATCGTGATCAACAACAACCTGACCCGTTACAACACCCGTTTCCGGGTGGATGCCAAATTGAAAAAATTCAGTTTTGGCGTCAACATGAGTCCTTCTTTCTCTACCAACCAGGTGGTGAACTCTGAAGGCCCTTGGTTTGCGCCAAACTCAGGAGTCATTTCAATGGCATTGGGTTATGCGCCAATCTTCCCGGTATACAATCCAGATGGTTCTTTTGCTGACTCCGTAAACGTATGGGGTTATGGACAAACCAACCAGTTGAACCCAGTTGCAGTAGCGAATTTGACCAAAGATCAGATCAAAAACTTTCGTTTGTTGGCCAACTCTTATGGCGAATACGAAATCCTGGAAGGTTTGAAATTCCGCTTGTCTGTTGCTACCGACATCAACTCCTTCCGCCGGGACTACTACCGTCCATCCAACCTGCCAACTCAAGGCGTACTCGGGCGTTCGGTATCCACGGGTTATTCCAATACCGATCAGTTTTCCAACTGGTTGATGGAGAACACGTTGACTTACTCCAAACAATTTGGTGTACACAAGCTGGATCTGTTGGCGGGATATTCTGCGCAAAAAGAAAACCAGGATCGCAACACTTTGACGGCCAACAACTTCCCAACGGATGCGGTATCAACCTTGAATGCTGGCCAGATTTTGTCCGGTAGTTCTTCTTTGCAGCAATGGAGCTTATTGTCTTACCTGGGCCGGGCTCAGTACAACTATGCTGGAAAATATTTCCTTTCTGCATCAGTGAGGAGAGATGGTTCTTCTCGTTTTGGTGCCAACAACAAGTGGGCCTTGTTCCCTTCTGTTTCTGGTGCTTGGGACGTTGCGAAGGAGAACTTTTTTGGCAATGACGGCTTTATCAATTCGCTGAAAATCAGAGCCAGCTATGGTTTGACGGGTAACTTCCAGATTCCTAACTACGGCTCTCGCGCCCAGTTGAGCAACAACAACAGCAACTACATTTTTGGCAACTCTGCTCTGAACAACGGTATTTCCATCACTACCCCGGCCAACGATAACTTGTCCTGGGAAAATACCGCCAGTACCGACATTGGATTGGACATCAGCTTCTTTAAATCCGCATTGAACTTGACGGTTGACTACTACAATTCTAACACTAGCAAACTGCTGTTGAACTTGCCGGTACCCAGTGGTTCAGGATTCAACACCTATCTCCAGAACATCGGCGAGATGAACAACCGTGGGGTGGAAGTTTCCTTGGGGTACAACAAACGTTTGAGTACAAATTTTGCCATTGAAGGAAACGCCAACTTTTCTACCAACAAAAACAAGGTAACCAAGCTTGGACCATCCGGTGCACCCATCATTCAAACAGGCGGTACGGGTAACACGTTTTTCATCACCCAAATTGGTGAAACCATTGCCTCTTACTACGTATATAACGTAATTGGAGTCTACAAGGATCAAGCAGATCTGGATGCTTCTGCAAAAACCAGTAGCCCGACTAAAGTGGGAGACTTTAAATTTGAAGACGTCAATGGCGACAAAAAAATCGATGCCAGTGACCGCAAAATCCTGGGCAACTTCCAACCCAAGTACACTTTTGGTTTCAACAACACTTTCCGTTATAAAAACTTTGACCTGAACATCGCCATCCAGGGTAGCCAGGGCTTCAAGGTGATGGCGCTGCTCAACCGTTACTTTGCCAACGTGGAAGGTAACTTCAACAACACGACCGAAGTATTGGGGTATTTCAAATCTCCAAGCGATCCAGGTACCGGATTTGTTAACCGCGCCAACCGTTTGGCTACTGGTGGCAACGGGATTACTTCCAGCTGGCACATTGAGGATGGTTCTTATGTCCGCGTGCGGAACATGACTTTGGGTTATACCTTCAACAGTGAAACACTGGCAAAAGCGAATATCGCTGGGGCAAGACTGTATTTCTCCGTATTGAACCCGATCACCTGGAGCAAGTATCCTTACTTCAACCCGGAAATTAGCGACCGTCCAGACAGTTCTTTGACTACCGGTGAAGATTATGGTTCTTATCCTTTGGCGCGTACTTACACCTTTGGTTTGAACTTTAGCTTCTAATTCTGTTCAATTTGTTTTTTCATCAAAAATGAAATTCTAATGAAAAATAACATATTTGTATGGTGCATGTTCCTATTGGTCTGCACTTCCTGCAAGGAAAGTTTTCTTGATTTGACACCTCGTTCAACGATTTCGCCAGAGAATTTTTTCAAAACTTCGCTGGATGCCGTTACTGCAGTAAACGGCTGTTACAAGTCATTGGCAGTTGGTGGCCAGTATGGTGGTACCTTTCAAGTGTTGATGGAGCACCGTGGCGACAATTTCTCTGACCAGGACCCATCTTCTGGTTCGGGGGTAAACTACCAGATCAATCGCTTTTCTGACAACCCCGGCAATACCAACCTGTACAGCAGTTGGACGTCCATCTATAGTAGCATTTTCCGTTGCAATACGGTGCTTCAATCGGTAGACCCGATCAATATGGACAATACCTTAAAAAATCGCATCAAGGGCGAAGCGTCTTTCATTCGCGCCCTGAATTACTTCAACCTGGTGCGCCTCTGGGGTGCTGTTCCGTTGGTGATCAAAACGATCGACCCGGTGAGTGCCACCAGCCTGAAACGCGATGATGTCGCAGCAGTATATGCCCAAATTGAAGCGGATTTGAAATTTGCGGCAGCCAATCTTCCAGCTACTTACCCAGCAGCCGATTTGGGTCGGGTTACTCAAGGGGCGGCCAAGGGTTTGTTGGGTAAAGTGTATTTGTACCAAAAGAAATACAACGATGCCAAAACCGTATTGGACGAAGTGATCAATTCTAAGGTTTTCTCTTTGTTGCCAAAGGTAGAAGATGTGTTCAGTGCCACCACCAAGTACCACGCTGAAATCTTGTTCGCTATTCGTTTCACCAAAGGTATTTCTGGCCAGGATCACGGATTTTGGTATTCCAATACGCAGGTAATCGGCATCGATACCACGATCCAGAAGGCTTATACCGAAGCAGGTGACTTGCGCAAAACCCTGGTTGATGCAGTAAAACCAACCGGAAGCAGCTTAATCATGCCCCGGAAGTTTCTGGATATCCCCGTTAACAACAACTCAGGAACCGACTTCCCGATCTTGCGTTTTGCGGATGTACTGCTGATCCAGGCAGAAGCCCTCAATGAAATTGGTTACAATGCCAGCACTGCTGCGGGTACTGCCTTTGCTCACCTCAATGCTGTACGCAAACGTGCAGGTTTAAAGGAATTGACGGGTACCGATTTGCCCGACCAAGCAAGCTTCCGCGCTGAAATCTACAAACAAAGAAGACTGGAATTCCCTTTCGAAGGTGACCGCTGGTTTGACCTGGTGCGCAGAGGTACGGCCATCGCCGAAATCGCTGCCAACAAGAAAATCACCATCGCGCCTTTCCGCTTGATCTACGCGATTCCTCAGCAGGAAATCGACATCATGAATAACCCAAGCACTTTCGGCCAGAATCCTGGCTACTAATCTGCTTTTAGATCTTTGATTGTTTTGAGGGTAGCATCACCGGAAGGTGGTGCTACTTTTTTTTAAACGTATCGAATTCGATGGGTTTCAACTGTTTTTTTTCGCCATAGTCTCCACTACCTTCGTCACAACCTCCCCAATCCGCTTTTGCCTGGTCGCAGGTTGTTTGGCAAGTACCAACGGATACAATAAGGCTTTTTGTGCCGATTTGCTCAAGCTTAAAAAGGCCTCTTTTGAGCCAGGCTGAGCTGCAAATGCCATCTCCAAATCGGGAGGGATAATCAAGGCTTCTACTTCGTCCAAAATACTCCAATACCCATTTTTTTGAGCGATGTCAATGCTGGCATAACCTGCGGGCATCATCTGGTCTTCCTCGATCAAGCGTTGAACCTTATCCTTATTGATTTTTGACCAAACACTTTTGGGTTTTCTGCGGGTGATGAACTGCATGTACTTTTCCTCGTCCAGGGGTCTGGCTGTGCTGTCGATCCAGCCAAAGCAGAGGGCTTCATCTACAACTTCGCTCCAGGTGACGGAAGGAATGTTCGTTTTCTTTTTGTAATACACCAGCCAAACGGACTGTTTAGACTGGTGGTTTTCGTGCAACCATTGTCGCCATTCCTGGCGGTTGCTCGGGCAAAACGTTTCTATTTCTTTTTCGGGCATGGCTGCGGAGTTGGTTTAGGGTAAAGTTAAAAGGGGCGAGTGACAACCCTATGTCAGTGGCTAGGAAAAAATGATTGATTAGGTGCAACGAATAGGGCAATGTCGTTGAATTTGGTATTATACAGTAGCCTCAGCCCCCTAAAGGCAGGGTCGATTGGTGCTAATTCGAGTATCTAAAACGCAGCTTCGCTGCTTGATTTATTCACCACGACGTCACGACGATCACGACGTTTTCGCGCTTCGCGCGATTTGAACACGACGCTTGGGTCGTGTTATGCAGAGCAAAACGTCGTGATCGTCGTGTACGTCGTGGTGAATTATCATTTTGGCGCAGCCAAAATTCCCCATCACTCCACTTTCATCACCCCGTTCATGATCCGCCAATGCCCGGGGAAAGTACATACGTAAGGATACAGCCCCGCTTTTGCCGGTGCGGTAAAGCGCAGTCGAATCGTTTGATCTGGATTGACCAGGGTCGACGAAAACAATACCTCCGGTGAATCTGGAACATAATTTTTGATCGCTCCATCAGGGTCGGTAATCATTTTATCCGCCGCTTTTCCTATCTTTTCCAGCGATTTGGGCTTGCCAATCACCAGGTTGTGCTGCATGGCATCGGGGTTTTCAAAGACAATTTCCACCGTTTTCCCAGCTTTTACGGTGAACGTTTTTTGGTCAAACTGCAACATTTCCCGAACCGCTTTAATTTTTACCGTTTGCACCGAAGGATCATTTTCTTCCTGTTTCTTCAGGATGTCCCATGCTTGCATCAGGCGGGTTAAGCGGTCTTTATTCAAGCCGGTACTTGCGGCCAAAAGCGCGTTTAAATAGGTTTTATCGGCTGCGTCAACGCTTACATTTTTTTTCCGGTAATCCCAGCCTTCACTGATCCCTTTTAAGATCGCAGTAAAACCTTCTGCATCCAGCTTTTGGGCATTTTTCAAATAATCTATCATCCCCGAAACTGAAGCCAGCGAAGCGTTGCTCCGAATGGCTTTGGCCAGAACGTATTGCTCCATACTTTGTGACAAGGCGAAGGTGATTTTTTTGGCCAAAACATTGTTTGTCTCATTGCCTTCCGCAATCGTATTCGCCTTATCTACTGCCACGGTGAAAGTATACTCACCAGCTTGCTCGCCAGCAACTACGATGCTCCCGGTCCATGGGCCATTGCTGACTTTAGTGATCGTAACCGTCTCCCCGGGTTTTACGCCTTCGGTATGGGTCAGGCTGACCAAGTCGATCAACTGTTTTCCTCCAGCAAACCGAATATTGAGCGGCACTACAACACCTTTGGGGACACCCACCCCGCCTTGATTGCGCACTTCGATGGAGATCGTAACCCGCTCCCGAGGCATGGGATTGCTTGGTTCAAAGATGATATTGCTTACGACCAAATCTACTTGGGTCGGCGTGGCTGAAGGCTGAGTTTTAGACTCGGTTTTGCCCATCATCGCGGCGTGATCGTGTTGCCCAGCCGCATTGGTCACCGACTTGGCATTGGCAGCGGCTTTTTCTTGTAGTTTGGTGAATACTTTTTTCAGCAATCCCTGATTTTTGGCCAGAATAACCGCGTATGCGTCGGGCAACCAGCGGTCGTTCAGGTCTTTTGAGCTTGCTAATGCTTGTAAAACCAGCGATTCTGTTTGCTCATTCATGGGCAATTCGCCAATGGCCAAAAGGGTATTGAGCGCTACCAGAGGTTCCCGATCTTCCAGGGTTTTGTTTTTCAGCAGGATATCGATGTTTGCTCTATTCCGGGGCAAAATCTGTACTGCCGTTTTCCGCACTCCGGGACAAGGGTGTTGCAAGGCTTCCACCACCACGTTTAAGGCTTCTCCGTCGAGGGCGTTTAATCCCTGCAAAGTCCACAGCGCGTGAATGGCCGGGGCATTGATGCCAATTTCATCCACCGACTTGTCGCGGATCAAGGCCAACAGGGCAGGTACAACGTCCTTTTGATTCCTTTCTACCAAAAGCCTTTGGGCATGGCTGCGCCAAAATAGATTGGTATTCTTGAGCGCTGCCAATAGTTCCTGCGGTTTGTCTTTGGACAGCACCAGAGCTTGATGTGCAGCGGCTTCTTTGTAACTCACGCGGTAAATCCGCCCGTGGGTATAATCCCGCAAATCGGTTTCATAGGCATTGCCTGACCCCATTACGAAGCCATCAGGCCGAGGATTGTGCTGAATGATGAAACTGTACCAATCGGCAACCCAGACCGCTCCATCAGGACCAACTTCAGCAAATACGGGCGAAAACCATTCATCCGCCCCGGCCAGGAGGTTGAATCCCTCCACATCGCTGTAATTGGTACCACTTTTGGTCAGCACGTTTTGGTGCAAAACATGCCCGGTGGGTTCCGCAACAAAGGCGATGTTGTTCCAGTATTTTTTGGGAAAAGCCCTGGCGGTGTACACATTGTGCCCGGCAGCGGCGGTGAATCCCCCAAATACATCCACCTGACGCACCTTGGGCGTGATGGTTTTCATGTCTTTGTGGGTATCGGTACTGGTGCTGCCATTGTCGACCCCATTAGTAGAGGGATAAAACTGGTTGGGAATGGCCATGTACCAGCCATGAGCATTGTTGGCCGTTGAACCAAACACGTCGCCGGTTTCATTAAAACCAAGTCCCCAGGTGTTGTTGGAAGTTCTGGTCACGAATTCCAGCTTGCTGCCATCAGGTTTGAAACGGAAAAATCCCTGGCTAAAGCGGATGGTGTCGCTACTGCTGCCTACCAGACCCTTGAAGCCGGAATAACCCACACTGCCCCAGAGCCAGTTGTCAAAACCATAGTGCAAATTGGAAGGCCCCGCGTGGGTATCGAAGGTACCAAAACCCGTAAAGAGCACCTGGCGTACATCGGCCTTATCATCGCCATCGGTATCTTTCAAAAAGAGCATATCGGGTGCCTGGGATACCACCAAACCGCCATTGCTGAACACCATACCGGTGGGGATGCTCAGTCCTTCGGCAAAACGGGTGAATTTATCGGCTTTCCCATCTTTGTTGGTGTCTTCACAGATGAGGATGTAGTCACTGCCCCCGCCGGGTTTGCGCTCATTGGGATAATCTTTGGTAATCAGCACATACATTCTGCCGCGTTCATCCCAGGAAATGGCGATGGGGTGCATCACGTTGGGTTCGGCGGCAAAAAGCTCCAGATTGAACTCCACGGGCACCTGAATGTGTTTCATACTTTCTTCGGGCGAGAGGGGATCCTGGCGGTATTGAATGCCGGGCCGTTTTTCATAGTTGGGAAGTTTGGCCTCCCGATATACAAAAGCTTCGGGCTTCAGAGCCGCGTGTGCTTTTCTGGCTTCATCGTCGACGGCCCAAAGGATGCCGCGCAGGATCAAGGCATGAAAACCTTCATTTTGCCAGGTGTTTTCATCATGACCGTAGGCGGTGTAAAAAACCCGGCCTTTGCCGTAGCTGCGCGTCCAGGTGTAGGGCTCGGTTTTGGTATCGGGTTTGTCCTTGAATTGATCTGCTTTGATTTCGCGCACTGCCAGAACATTGTTGTCTGGCTGCAATTTGCTGTGCAAATAGGTTTCATCAAAGGCTTTGAAAGGTTTTAAGCCCTGCATGATAAAATGATCGGGTTGCACCGTGGTGGTTTGAATGGTGTCCATCCGGTGTCGCCAAAACTGCCCGCCGACCATCTTGACGTATTCAGTCGAATTGCGAAAACAGTAGGAGGCGCAATGGATGGGTATTATGCCTTTTCCTGCCGCCACGTAGGCCAATACATCCTTTTCTACGGCCGGAGGAATGCTGTCCCAATTGGCGTAGATCATCAAGGCGTCGTACTTGTTGAGGTTGGCCAGATTCAGATCGGCCAATTGATCGGTGTAAGTGAAATTGACGCCTTTATCGCCCAAGGCTGCCATGATCGACGGCACTCGTTCGATGGGGCGGTGATGGCCGTTGTCGCCAAGGAAGAGTACTTCCAGGCGGCGGGCTTTTTGGGCGGAAGCGCTGAACACAGAGAAAAGTAAAAATAGGACTATTAGCTTTTTCATTGATGCTCAATTTGGATATGGATTGAGAGAGATTTTTTTTGTTAAAATTTAGCAGCTCGATTTTTCCGTCAAGCTTCATTTGTACTATTTCTTGAACATTTTGCATTCGTCTCAGAACCCCCGACCCCTACAGGGGAGTGTCATTGACTTAAGGAAAAAAGGAGCATTCAGCGCAGGATTGTGCTGAGGTCTACCAACCCCCGACCCCTGTGAGGGGAGTACAGCCTACGTTAGCTCAATATTCTACCTTTTTCTCGAACAAAAGGTAGGATTTTTGCTTACCGAAAATGTACTCCCCTTCCAGGGGTCGGGGGTTCTGAGACAAATGCACACTACCAAATTCAATGCAAAATTCTTAAGTCAATGACATTCCCCTGTAGGGGTCGAGGGTTCTGAGGCGAATGCGCAATCTTTGATGAATGTTCAAGTCATATAGTACCAAGCCCGCCGCAGGCGGTGTTAAAAATCACGCATTTTTAAAATCAGGCAAAGCCAAAATTTTCCCACCCTGCATCGCTGATTCATGGGCAAGAATACCCACCGAAGTCCAGTTGGCGGATTCCCAGGCATTGGGGAATGGATCGCGGTCTTCAACCAAAGCCATCAGGAACTCATGCGCCAAATGAGGATGCGAGCCACCGTGACCAGCCCCTTGGGTAAAACTCAGGTGGGTGTTTTCAGCCACATCGTATACCCCTTGAGTGGTAAAGCGCTGGATGCCTTCGGGCAACAAGTGGGCAAAATCAGGCACTTTGACCCGTTCCGGGATTTCGTGCTCTTCTTTTTTGGCGGTGTGAATCACTGCATCTTCCCCCTCAATGAGCGGCCACTCAAAGGATTTTTTGGTGCCGTACACTTCAAAACTTTCGCGGTACTGGCGGGCCAGATCGAACAAAGAGCGGTATACATATGCACTCAAGTCGCTGTCCTTGAACTTGATGTGGGCAGATTCCACGGCGAAGGGGGAATTGTGGATATTCGCCAACTCTTCCCGAATCGTACCCGAACCAAAACAGGAAACATATTCCGCTTCCAATTTCAACAAACCGGCCACCGGGCCCACACAATGCGTGGCATAATGCATGGGCGGCAAACCTGGCCAATAATCGGGCCAACCATCCATGTCTTGTTGGTGCGAGGCTTTGAGGAACTGGACCTTGCCCAGTTCACCTTTTTCGTACAATTCCTTGACGAATAGAAACTCGCGGCTGTACACCACCGTTTCCATCATCATGTATTTTTTGCCCGTGGCTTTGCTCAATTTCACAATTTCCATACACTCCTCCACCGAGGTGGCCATGGGAACAGTACAGGCCACATGTTTGCCTGCTTTCAGGGCCTTCAGGGTTTGTTCGGCGTGGTTGGGGATGGGCGAATTGATGTGGACTGCGTCGATGTTGGGGTCTTTGAGCAGTTCATCATAATCGGTGTAGCGTTTTTCAATGTTGAATGCATCGCCAATATTGTTCAGATTGGTTTCGTTGCGCTGGCAAATGGCATACATAATGGCATGAGGGTGACGCTGGTAAATGGGGATAAATTCGGCCCCGAAGCCTAGGCCAACGATTGCGATGTTTATTTTTTTCATGCTGTGCAGGTGTTATAGGATATGTTAGAATTTACGTTTACTAAACTTTCAAAGTTTAGTAAACGTATACCCATTCGATTCGTATTTAGAGTAATTTTTTGAGATAAGTGATGCTGTCTCGCATCAATTGGGTTTCGGATTCAAACATGGGGCGCCAGATGTTTGCCGCCGCCAATTTCATGCTGAAGGCTTCAATGCTCAGCATACCTTGGTAGTCCATCGACTTCAATGTGGCAATGATTTTTTCAAAATCAACATGGCCTTGGCCGACGGTACTCCGGTCGTTTTCGGATAGTTGTACGTGTACGAGTTTGTCCCCACATTTTTGCAGGGCTGCGGGAATGTCCTTTTCTTCGATATTGGCGTGAAAGGTATCAAACATGATCTTGCAGTGCGGATGATCTACTTCGTTGACAAAACGCAGCATATCGTCGGTGCAAGTGAAAAGGTAGGTTTCGAAGCGGTTCAAATATTCGATGCCCAAGGTGATGTTTTTGGTCGCCGCATATTCCGCGAGGGCGCGAATATGCGCTACGCCGCGTTGCCATTCTTCTTCGGTAGCAGGTTGGCCGGTGAACACCCCCAAAGCGGAGTGAATCGGCCCCATCATCAATTTTGCACCGATTACTGCGGCGCAGTCCAGGGCTTTTTTGTTGCTGTCAAGTGCATGTGCGCGCATGGAGGCGTCGGCGCTGAGTGGGTTGGCGTCGGGGCCGTTGATGGCCACCGCGAGGCGTTGCAGGCCCAGATCGTCCAGTTTTTGGCGCCAAATCTGCCAATCGGCGGGGTTCAAATTGAAAATAGGCACTTCTACCCCGGCAAAACCCAGGGATTTGATTTCATCGAGTACGGGAAAGAGCGCCGGGGTGATGTCGGTACCCCAGAGCAAAAGATTCATTCCAATTTGCATGCGATCTGTGTTTAAACAAAGCTAGTTGTAAAGGACAATTTAAAATAGGCGTGTTTTTACTATTTTTGACTGTATTTTGATAATTTTATGCAAACAAGATAATTTTTTTGTTAATATTCAGTAAGTACGCATGAAACCACTGCTCAAGAAGTCGCTCGAAAGCCTCAATCAGTCCTACATCGTGCGGAACCTGAAAGAGCCGTATTTCGACCCCAATTGGCATTTTCATCCCCATTATCAATTGTTCACGGTCATGGAGGGCAGTGGCACCCGCTTTATCGGCGACGACATTCGCCAATTTGAAGCCGGGGATACCGTTTTTTTAGCCCCCAATATGCCCCACCTGTGGCGCAGCGACCGCGCCTACTTTGAGCGGGATTCGACCCTACAAACACAAGGCATCGTGGTGTATTTTACCGAAGATTTTCTGGGCAAAGACTTCTTCGAAAAGCCGGAAATGTATGTCATCAAACAGCTGCTTGCCTCCAGTGAGCGGGGACTGGACTTGACCCATAGCCATAGCCTGAAAGCAGACATCGTTGCAGATTTAATCGAATTGGATGCCCTGAGTGGTTTTGAAGGCGTACTGAAACTCTTGTCCATTTTACAAAAACTATCCACTTGTACCGACTACCAATTCATCGCCAGTGTCAATTACGAAAACACCCATAAAATTTCGGAAACGGAACGCATGCGCCTGGTGCACGAATACGTACTCAAACACTACAAGGAAAAAATCAGCTTATCCGCCGTAGCTGCACTGGCCAACATGAGCGAAGCCGCTTTTTGCCGCTATTTTAAAACCCGCACCAACAAAACTTTTTCTGATTTTGTACGTGAAATACGCATTGGCCACGCCTGTAAACTGCTGTTGGCAGGCAAAATGTCGATTGCTCAGGTGGGGTATGAAAGTGGCTTCAATACGGTGTCTAATTTCAACAGCCAATTCAAAGCGATGAAGGGGAAAAGCCCAAAGCAGTATCAGAAGATATATGTTGGGGGCTGAGGAGGTGGCGATTGGCTTCCACTTCTTCCAAGGTACCCTCCGATTGATCATGAATCAGGCAATTTGCTTCCGACTTATTTTTAAACCCCTCGAATTCGAGGGGTTTAAAATCAGGATTGTACATTAGTTCCCAAAAGCCTAATAGTTCAATGGTATTTCTATTGCGTAGCCAATTCTGAATGATAGAATCCGTATTTGCAGCGTCCTTGTGCTTAGCAATATCCGTTAGAGAAATAAAATCAGATTGCTCTCCTTGAACAACTAAAATCGCTGTTCCTTTTACTTGGATCGTTTTATTCTTTGCCATTTTATTTTTTTTAATTGTCACGAATTTGCGCTGATCAAATGCCCTGAACTTTTCAATCCAACGGCTTTTATCTGGTTTTTAAAAGCTCTAAATTATTTTTTATTTTTTTTAATTAAAAACATTTTTGTTGAAAAAACAATAAAAGTGCTTTGAATTGAATGGAAACAAAAAATGCCACAATCAAAGTGTCCCTCTGGGCAACCCCATCTTGGGATCATAGCTCCAATACATTTATCATCTTGTAACCCCCGCCTTTAGTCGGGGCTCAAGGCCACCCACCTACTCACATCTAACATCCTTCCAGAGGCTTGCATCATGAAATGGTAGTAGATGGAACCCGCTGGAAAGATGTTAGATGTGAAGGGTGGGGACGCTTGGATCCACCCGTTGAAACAGTCGGCTACAAAATATTAAATGGATTAGAGAGAACCAAAAACAAAAAAGCCACAATCAAACGTTACCGTCCAATTATGGCTTTTTTTAAGATGTGATCCCGCTGGGAAGGAGTGAGGAAAGTAGTAGGTTGGAAATGAGTGGGTTGAGATGTTGAGAGGGTAAAAATAAAAAGATTTTAAGAAATTGAAACTGCTTAATCGGGCTTATCGATCAGGTAGATGAAGGTTTTAGAACTCATCCTTTTTTCGTTTGATTGCCTTAGGTCGCCTGTAAAAGGTCACATTTCCTCAGGCATAAAATCCTAATTCCACCAATATCTGGCGTTCTAAAATCCGCTCAACAGCGTTAAAGTCCAAAAGCCTGAGGGTTCCTTCGCCGATTTCAGTTTTGGAGCAGATCAGTCCACTGGGCAAGATGTAAAAGTTTTCATGCCAAAGCTCAGCCCTTGGATTGAACAATGGTAGGATTGGGCCATCTTCCATCAACAATGTGCTAATATTGGGGCCTTTTTTCCAATTGCAATAAGAACAAGCGTAAGCAAGGTTTTCAAGGCGGTCGGAGCCATTGTGCTGTCGGCCAATGATGTGCTCCACATGGAAGGAAAAATTGGAGATAAATTCAGGCTTCTTACAATATTCGCAACGGAAATCAGCCCGCAGCGCCACGTATTGTCGGGTAGCTATCGAAAAGGTTTTATTCATGCTGCTGCCGCTGAAATGTACTTTAATGCCCGAGCTTTGGCCACACTGACGATGTGTTCTACCAACATAAACTGTTCTAACTCTGCTTTTTCAGCCTCATCCAGACCTTCACTGGCTTTGTTTTTCCATAGGAGTTCTTCCAATCGCTCCTGTGCTTTCAGCGAGGTACGAAAAGAGAGTACTTTTTCTGGGTCCATCTTGGCTAATAATTCAGCCAACTCTTCGAGTACAAAAGAAACGGTGGCCATTTGTGTATTTTTTTGTAAATAAAGAACATTTTGGTGAAAAAAACAATAGTTGGGTGACGTTGGAGGGAACGAAAAATAAAAAAGCCATAATCAAAGTATCCCTCTGGGCAACCCCATCTTGGGATTATAGCTCCAATACATCTTTCATCTTGTAACCCCCTCCTTTAGTCGGGGGCTCAAGGCCACCCACCTACTCACATCTAACATCCTTCCAGAGGTTCACATCAGGAAATGGTATAGATGCAAGCCGATGTAAGGATGTTAGATGTGAAGGGTGGGAGCGCTTGGATCCACCCGTTGAAACGGGCGGTTACAAGATGTTGGATGAGGTTGGTGTTCATTTTTGCTCAGGCTCGAATTCCGTTTCTGCCCATTGATCGGCAAAATAATCTTGTAGAATGCGATGGCGGAAGCGCCAAGAGGCTCCTGTGGTTTCGAGGATGTTTTCAAACTAATTGTTTATGAATAAATTAATTGTTTATGTTTGTGGCAATGGAGGATAAGAAAAAAATAAGAAAAATGGAACTTGTGATTTAAGTTAATTGATCAGGTGGATGATAGGTTTTACCAGTCCTTTTCTTCCTTTTTGAACCGTCAAGTATTCCTTGACTATTGCCTTTTCCCTCATTTGTTGCAGTTGTTGTATTTTTTGCAACAACTGAGAAAATTGCAAGATAAGTCGTGGAAATTTTTGTAAACTGTTTTAACAAGCCACCCAATGCTGAATCCGCTTCTAGATTAAGCTGACTTTCTGAATACCAACCTGTTTTTTACCCGTCTGGATTCCACTGCCCGTTTTTCGGTGTCCAGTTTAATGTCTTCTTCCAATTTCCTGGAATGAAGCTTGTACCAATAAGTAGCAGGTATCATGTTGTTGCTGTGGTGTTCCAACCGAAACATCAATTCCAGGTTTGGGCTCTCTTTGTCATTCAGGATGCGGCTTAGTTTGGTCTTATGAATATCTAAATCAGCAGCAAAATCCGTACTGCTTTTTTTCAAGAGGCCGATGTATTGCTTCAACTGGCTTGAAAAGGAATAACTGGTTATAAACTCTGACTGATTGAAGTAGTCTTTCATCAACAGCTTCATCCGCATCAATTCACTTTGCAGGATTTGCTCATCGGACATTTCTTTCAGTCGCTCAAAGCGGAGCTTGCGAAATTCTTCGTCAGCTTGTTTTTTTTCTTCAGCGTTCATTGTGCTTCTGAAAACAAAACTTTCGGCTATTTCTTCATCCGACAGTTCCTTCCTCAAATCCTCGTAGCTTGGTTCTTTTAGCTTACTCATTTTCAAGATATTTGTTGACTAAAGTTTGTGAAGCAGGTCCTTCTATTCCCAAATAGCGGCCATATTGCCTAAATCCATAGTTGGACTGATAGTGATCGATCAAGAGGGTTTTGGGTTCAAGCGATACAAATCCATAATACCCTCTTTTTATTGCTAGCTCTGCCGCAAACGCAATCAGACATCCGGCAATAAAGTCAATCGTTTTGTCCTTGCCACGATGAGGTTTGGATACTTCCAATAGATTCAAATGTATTCTGTATTCTTCAGGAATATCAATCAAAGACATCAAGCCGAGTATCGTCTTCTCATCCGACAACAAGTAAATCTTGTACACTTCGTATTCTTTTTCTATTTCCCAGTCGAATGAAAAATTAGAATCTTTTTTAATGGCACTATAGTCTTTACTGGCAACTTCAGAGATTGCAGCTTCTAATGATTTACCAGAGGGATTGTGCTTTAGCTCCATAAATTTGTATTCTACTTTTGCAAAGATACGCAAAAAAGTTTACAAAATCAATAAACTTGAGTGCTCTATTGGTTGGTCAGTGTTGATTTTTTTTGGATTGGGCAGGATGATCGTTTTCAAACGCCTCAATCCACTCTTCCAATTTTTTCAATTCAGCAGACACTGTCTACTGAATTGAAGTAGTGGGTTGTAAATCAGTGGATTGGTTGAGTGGGGGGGGGGTAGAAATAAAAAGAATTTAAGAAAACCGTAGTTCTGGGATTATAGCTCCAATACATCTTTCATCTTGTAACCCCCGCCTTTAGTCGGGGGCTCAAGGCCACCCACCTACTCACATCTAACATCCTTCCAGAGATTCACATCAGGAAATGGTATAGATGCAAGCCTCTGGAAGGATGTTAGATGTGAAGGGTGGGGGCGCTTGGATCCACCCGTTGAAACGGGCGGTTACAAGATGTTAGATGTGCTTGGTGCTCATTCTTGCTCAGGCTCAAACTCCGTTTCTACCCATTGATCGGCAAAATAATCTTGTAAAATGCGGTGGCGGAAGCGCCAGGAGGCTCCGGTGGTTTCGAGGATGTTGCAGGCGACCATGTCGTTGAGGAAGGGGAGTAGTTTTTTGGGAGATTAAGCCTTTTTTATGTAGGAGATGGCGAAGGTACCAGTAATTTGATCGAATCAGTTGATGGTAATCGCAATTTTTTCTTCTACAAATGCTCTCCAACGTTTGAAGAGCATTCGTAGAAGAAAAAAATTATTCCCTCAGCCCGGTTGTATATGTAATGAACTCACATTATGCAGTGAAGCTGCGCACCTGCGTAATGTGAGTAATTAATTAGATCCTAAAACTTCTTTTGCCTTTTGCACCAATTCTTCGGCTTTGCGTTCAATCTTACTTTTGGCCTCCCCCTCTTGAGTTTTTGCAAAAGATGTTAAGATTGAAGTTATTTTTTGGACATAGGTATTCAAGGTGATTTGAAAATCACTTTCTAGTTTATTTGCCCTAATCTTAATTTCAAGGTAATCTGCACGCTTAGCATATGCTGATTTGAAGGCTTCGTTTGTAAGCAATGAAATCAAATCTGTATACACACTAGGCGCTATCGAAGGAAACTTCTTCTCTAATAAAGTGCTATTGTTGCTACTTAGACCTAGATCGTTTAGAAACGTGGTATAAAACTTTGAAGAGTTATTTTTCAGGTTTTGAATTTCAAGGCTAAGTATATCCAATTGATTTTCTAAATTTTGTTTAGTCTCTCTGAAGCCATCATAAAAAGCGATATAATCTTGCAACTTAGATTCAAACGCTTGAACTTTTTCCTTTTTAAAAGTATCTTCGGTTGCTAATTTTAAATCTCCAAGTCTTTTTAAGGGCTTTTCCAAATTTAAACCCTCCCCAAGGATGGTTTCGGCTCTAGACTTTATCGCCCCAATTATTCCATTGACAACCGCCCCTACAGGTGTTGATTCTAAAAGTCCTTTGACAAAGGGACTCTGGATTAGACTTGCTAAAAAACTTGAAGGTTTAACTTTGTTTTCAGGTGGCATATCTTTCAATAGGATGGAAGTTGCTAATTCAAACATATTGTCGATAAAACTTTTTCCAGTTAGTTCGACTGAAGTTGGATTTGCTAACCCACCAATTTCTGCCACTAATTTTACCGTGGCAATCTTTGCATTTAATCCTGATATTGTGGAGACAATAACATCACCTTCGTCAAATACCTCCCGAATTTGATTTCTTTTTTCATTGTATTCATTTGATTCTTTTTCAACCAACCTAAACTTTAAAGCTTGCAAGACCTTTACCTCTTCTAGCAATTTCTTAACTTCATCCTTTAGGTTGTCATCGGTTAAAGTTGGACCTTCTTCAATAATGCTTTCTCTATTTAAAGCATCCATCATCGGTTCAGTTAATGGCATAAATACTAATTTTGATATTAAGGAATAACTTCAGAACGGATTGAGTATTAGAAAAATTGTTCTTGCAAACAATTTCAATTGAATCAAATTGAATGTAATAGTAAATATTTAAATCAATAGAAATTCGCCTCCTAGCCTATGGCATATGGGGCGTTTTTATGAAAGATACCGGGAAAGTAATACAGAGAGGCATTTAGTTGACAGAGAAACCGAATAATTACACTTTTTCTTGATAATCGAAGTCTATTCGTCAATAATAAGCCCCCTCACGCCACCTTCTCCTCATACAAATACTTCTGAAACTCCACAAACAACGCACTAATCTCCCTTACCTCGCCCAGCACCCCTTTAGCATCTTGCAAAGACTGGTACTTATTCACCAGCAAAAGTGGCAGTTTCTCCTGATCCAATTCCTCAACCCCCGTTTCGATGTATTTGCTCAGTACAAATTCGATGAATTCCTTTTGCTGGTCGTTGAGCAGGGCGAAGATGGTAGCTTGCGCGGCGGCCACCCTTTCGGCGCGGGTCATGGGTTTGATGTCGCTGTTGAACACGTATTCCAGGACGTCAAAGAGGTCGCTTTTTTCGGCGTCGATGAGTTGTTGCAGGGTGCCCAGTTCGTCTTTGCCAAAACCTGCTTCGGCCAGTTTTTCCAGCAGAGTTCGTCGGGTGAGTGGGTTGCTCCAGAGGCGGCGCAACTCGGCTTCATCGCTGAAGAGTTTGGGCAGTTCGCCGAAGAGGTTGTGCAAAAACTCCTCGGCTGAAATGGGGCGACCCTCGGCGCTCCAGAACGAGGTGGACATCATGTGCTGGATTTCGCGTTCTTTCCCGTCGCGCAGTTTGACTTTAACCCGTTTGCGTTTTCCTCCTTCTTCATCGTCTTCTTGCTTCTCGCGAGGCTGAGGCACGTAAGGTTCTCTGGGTTCATTGACTACGTTGGCCTCTTCCGGTTCCAGTGGATCACCGTCCCATTCCGGGTCGCTAAAGTGGCGGTAGGCGTCTACAAAATCATAGATGGTGAAAAAGTCTTTGCCTTCAAAGAGGCGGGTACCCCGACCGACGATTTGTTTAAACTCGATCATGGAGGTCACGGGGCGCAGCAGCACGATGTTGCGGATGTTGCGCGCATCCACCCCGGTCGACAACTTTTGGGAAGTGGTCAGAATGGTGGGGATGGTTTTTTCATTGTCCTGAAAATCCCGCAGAAACTGCTCGCCGATTTCGCCATCGTTGGCGGTGACACGCACGCAGTAGTTGGGGTCTCTACTCCCTTCGGCTCCGCTCAGGGCAAGTGTTTTATACTGGTTGACCAAATCCCGAATTAAGGCGGCATGGCCCTGGGTGGCACAAAAGATGATGGCTTTTTCTTTTTGATTGGCCTCTTCCAAATAGACCTTCACCCGCTTGGCTTCCCTTTCTACAATTTCAATGCTGCGATTGAAATCGGGCTCGGAGTACAAACGGCCTTCTTCAATTTCACCCTCAATGACTTTGTCATCGCTGGTGTAGCGGTAATCGTCCAGGGTGGTTTTGATGCGTTTGACCTTGAAGGGGGTCAAAAAGCCGTCGTTGATGCCTTCCTTGAGGGAGTACACAAAAACGGGTTCACCAAAATATTTGTAGGTGTCTACGTTGTCTTTGCGTTTGGGGGTGGCGGTGAGGCCCAGCTGTACGGCGGGCGAAAAATACTCCAGAATGGCCCGCCAGTTGCCTTCGTCGTTGGCGCCGCCGCGGTGGCACTCGTCGATGATGATGCAATCAAAATAGTCGGGCGGGTATTCGCCGAAG